>Ga0209297_1001079_pt1 | contig 15959 bp, 7 predicted proteins | sample S_130805_MF_Meta_FD_187322 | JGI IMG/M metagenome (GOLD analysis project Ga0209297, IMG submission 187322) | Freshwater microbial communities from Lake Simoncouche, Canada to study carbon cycling - S_130805_MF_MetaG (SPAdes) (version 2) | ecosystem: Environmental > Aquatic > Freshwater > Lake ... | reverse complement strand
CCAGGTCGGCAGCGGCTGTGTGGGCATCGGCTATTACATGTATCACGGCGGCGAGAATCCCGAGGGACGCCTCACCCCGTTGCACAAATCGAACGAAATCGGCGATGTCTTCGATACACCCATCAAATCCTACGACTTCCAAGCACCCATCGGCCAATATGGACAGATCCGGCCGCACTACCATTGGCTGCGGCGTTTGAATTTCTTCATGGAGGACTTCGGAGCCGAGCTGTCCCGCATGCCGGCCTTCCTCCCCGGCCGCGAGGAAATGGACTTCTCGAACCCCGCAACCCTGCGCTGGAGCGTGCGCTCGGATGGCCACTCCGGATTTCTCTTCGTGAATAATTACCAGAGGCTCGAACACATGCCGGGCAAGCCGAACACCCAATTCCGCATCGATCTTCCCGACGGCAGCCTCACCATTCCAAGCAAGCCCACCACGATTCCAGCGGATTCCTTTTTCCACTGGCCCTTCCATCTCGAGCTCAATGGCGTGAAGCTCATCTACGCAACCGCTCAGCCCATCCGCCGCACTCTCGATCCTGATGGCGGCCTCACCGTCGTCTTTGCCGAGGTCCCCGGCATGAACGCCGAGTTCGCGTTCGACCCCTCAACCATCCAGGCCCCGCTCCGGCGCGAGCCGCTCATTTTCAGCGGCGTCCAAGCAAGCCGCAGCCCCGCAATCCGCGTGTCGGGAAAAAACGGCCGCGAAGTCAGGATCATCCTGCTGAGCGAAGCCGACTCCCTGGCCCTCGCCCCCAAAGCCAACGACGGCACCCTCGCCTTCGACACGGAGCCCAAAGTGCGCTCCATCCCCGTCGTTCTGGAACTCCTCGAAAACCCGAAAGCCCTCCGCTCCTGGAAATCCAACGATCCCGAATTTGCCTTGCCCGTCTCACCCGGAAAAAATGATTTCCAGTCCGCCGCCGTTTGGAAGGTGAAACTCCCCGCCGACTTGGACATGGCCTCAAACCCCATCCTCCGCATCCGCTACACAGGTGATGTCGCCCGCCTTACCCTCAACGGCCGCCTGCTCAACGACGACTTCTACAACGGCTCCACCTTCGAAATCGGCCTGCGCCGCCACGCCTCCGAACTCGCCTCCGGCGAACTCCGCCTCGAAATCCTCCCCCTCCAAAAAGACATGCCCGTCTACTTCGAGCCCAAGCACCGCCCCGAATTCAACACCGACGGCATAGCCCTCCGCATCGAGCACGCCGAAATCCAATACACCGAACCCCAAACCCCCACCCGCCTCGCAGCCAACACCCCCGCCCTCCCCAGCCCCGAGTAAAAGCGCAGCGAGCGGATCGAGTGGGTTTGGCGTGAATTGTGTCTGAAAGCAATTCCGCGCCGCCCGTGGTTGGAAAATGGGTCAGGCGAGGACGCTGACCCTCCAAGCAGTTGACGCGCGGCGTTCCACGGGAGGGCCATCGTCCCGCATGGCCCAAGTTTCAGCCGCGAAGCGGCGTTTCTGTTGGATGGGATGGTGGCGTTGCCACATAAGTCGAACCCCGGCGGCGCGGCGTCCCTTGAATTACGAAGCGCTTTTTTACAGCGCGGCCCGGAGGCGTTTGCTCTCCAGGTTGCTGAGTTTAATCGGTTCCTTGGCGCCCTCAAGCTGGAGCTCCCAGCTGAGGAGATTTTTTCTCACGATCTTGGCGACGGATTGACTGCTCACGAGCAGGCTGCGACTGACTTTGACAAAGAGACCCGCCGGCAGTTGGCTTTCCCAGAGGGAGAGGGTCTGTTTCATCATGAGGTTTTTGCCTTCGTTTAGGAGGATCCGGGTGTAGTCGCCATGAGCCTCAATGGCGGTGATTTCCCCGACTTTCACCATCATGGAAAAAGATTTATCCCGAAGTAATACGAGGTCCTCTGCTGCAAGCCTTTCTCCAGCTTTGGCGACCAGATGAGGCTCGCCCGTTTCAGAAACCGGCGGCTTGGACAGGCGGAGGATCGTCTTGGCGAGCCTTGCTGCGCTGACCGGCTTGGTGAGATAGTCTAAGGCATTGGCCTCGAACGCCCGGATGGCATACTCGTCGTAGGCTGTGACAAAGACGACGGCTGGCTGCGGGGTGAGATTCTCGAGTTTCGGGAGAAGGGCGAAGCCATTCTTTTTTGGCATCTGGATATCGAGAAAAATCAGGTCCGGTTTGAGCGTTTGCACCAGCTCGTTTGCCGAGGTGACATCCTCCGCCTCTCCCACTATCTCGATCTCGGGGTGGGATTTGAGACGGTTTGCGAGCTGGACTCTGGCCGTGGGCTCGTCATCCACCAAAACAACGCGGAAACGCGGTGGAGAAGCCAGGTTTTGGGTGTTCCTGTTCATGGCTTTATAAATTTGAGCGTCTATTCTCAGCGGAAATAATCGGAAGCGTCACGCGGGCGAGCACATGCCGTGGGGACTTTTCATAGGTCAGGGAAGCACGGTCGCCGTAGATCAGATGGAGGCGGCGGCGGAGATTGCTGATTCCGATTCCTATGCCGCTGTCTTTTCCACGAGATGTTGCGGAAAAAGGCTCTACCCACGATCCCGTGTTCTCCACGGTGAGGTGTAGCTCTCCATCAGCAAGTTGTGCCTGGATGAGGATCGAGAGTGGCATCGGGCTGGTCTGCTGGCCATACTTAATCGCATTTTCGAGGAGCGGTTGCACCAGATGCTTGGGAGTTTTCAAGGAGCGCGTTTCTTGATTCGCATCGATCCGGCACACCAGATTCGCACCGAATCGGACTTTTTCCACATGGAGATAGTTCTCCAGGGCATTCAGCTCTTCGTCCAGAGGTGCTTGATCTTCATCACTCTTGCTCAGCGAGAAGCGGAGATAATCGGCCAGTGACTGGGTGAGCGTCTCCACTTTCTCTTTGTCATCACTCACGGCCATCACTGCGGTGAGCGCGTTGAAGAGGAAGTGGGGCTGCATTTGGTTTCTCAGAAGCGCAAGCTCGCTTTTCTGCTGGCGGCGACCCAGCTCAACGGAGTCAAAAAAGAGCGAGGCTGAGAAATAGAACCCGATCCAAAGGGCTAAAAAGAAGAGATCCATATAGAATCCCAACACCATCACACTGGTTCCTATCGAAAGAGTGGCTGCCAGGGGTCCGAAGTGCTCTCGCAAAAAGGGAATCTGAGTGGTAAAGAGAATTTCAACCGCTGTGTAGGAGAGTGAAATCCCGAGAAGTAACATGGCCACTCGCAGGGGATGCCACTTCCTCGAATGAATCCGAATAAACAGCGGGCGAAGAGAGCTGGTGATCAGAAATCCGTAGGCTGACTTGAGGAAGATCCATTCGAGGAGCAATACTTCTGATCCGCGCGGGATGATTCCGATAGCTATCAGCAGACCACCTACGATTCCCTGAAGAAGCGTGTAAGCAATCCAGAAGGCGATCTGCAGCTTCCAAAAGTAGGGAGACTTACGGCTCTCAGTCATCTGATCGCCCAGATGTTGGTTAATCATCGCTCGGTCTCCTTGGCGTGTTGCAATGCGGTCATTCCTGAATTCGTTGAAGCCAATAAACGAATTGCCGCACGACTCACGAGAAGAAAATCCCGCACGAGCCCTGAAAACCGCTCCGAAACCGGCCGACCGTGCGATTCGTCGACGATTTCGTGCGATTCGTCGATTTTCTATTGCAGCAATTTATCCAGAAATCAATTGAGTAAATAGCCGAATCTTGAAAACCAACCAAACATCCACCATTCGCATTCTCATAGCCCACTTTAACAAGGCAAGTCTCGGAAACCATCAGACTCCAGCACCCATGAAAAAAACTTTCGTATTTCCAGTCATCGCCGCTTTCCTTGCGGCGCTGCTCGCATTCTCTTCCTTCGCCTCGGCGATGGGCTCAAGACCAATCGCCCACTGGCGCGGATCGAATGGCACGCTCTGGACCGCCGGCAGTAACTGGTCCAGCGACTCCGGCGGCACAATCCCTGTAAACGTGTCAACCAACGATGATATCGTTTTCTCCGCCACCGGTTCTTCGAATTCCTCTGCCACCGACCTCGGCCGCGATTGGACCATTTCTACGCTCACCATCAATTCTACCGATCCTGTCGGCATCGGCGGCGGAAACCTCACTATTGACGGAGGCGCGGGCGGATTCTTATACCCTACAACCACCACCGCCATCACCACCCAGTCTGCAGCAGGAAATGTGACCATTAGTGCGCCGCTAACACTTAATGGCACAGCCACCACATTCGCGATCGAGAATCAAAATACGACGATCGCGTCGGTCTCGACCTCCAACGGGCTTGTCAAAACCGGCAATGGATCCCTCACCCTCACGGGCAACAGCACCTACGCCGGTAATACCACCATCAGTGCCGGCACGCTCCAGATCGGCGCAGGTGGGACGAGCGGAGCAATCAGCTCTTCATCCAATATCACCAACAATGCCAACCTCGCCTTCAACCGCTCGAACAACTCCACCTACTCCGGCACCATAAGCGGCACCGGCTCGGTGACCAAGAACGGCGCCGGCGTGCTCACCCTGAGCCGTAACAACACCTACACCGGCGGCACCACCCTGGCGGGAGGCACCCTGAGTCTTGGCTCCGCCTTCGCCATAGGCACGAGCGGAAATATTAGCTTCAGCGGCGGCAGCTTGCAATTCACGGCCTACAACACCACAGATTATTCGGCGCGCTTCAGCCAAGATGTTAACCAAGCCTATGCCATTGATACCAGTGATGAGTATATCACTCTATCCAGTGCTTTAACCAGTGACGGTGGCAGCCTCACCAAGCAAGGCGCGGGCACCCTAGTTCTCACTGGCACCAACACCTACACCGGTAACACCGCTATTATTTCCGGAACGCTAGTGGTATCCGAGAATTCGTCCCTGGCTGATAGCAGTAATGTCAGCGTGGCCACGGGTGCTACCTATCAGGTGGACGAAACCGATACGATCGGCTCGATTGCTGGCAACGGCACGATTAATTTAAACCAGCGTAGCTTAACGGCCGGTGGATCGAATAGCACCACAACCTTCAGTGGCGTGATGCTAGAGACGGATGACCAATTCCCGGGGTCCTTCACCAAGGCGGGCGCAGGCACCCTCACCCTCAGCGGCAACAACACCTACACCGGCGGCACCACCTTGGCGGGCGGAACCCTAAGCCTGGGCTCGAACGAGGCCCTAGGCACGATAGGCACGATTAGCTTCAGCGGTGGCATCTTGCAATTCACGGCCAATAACACCATAGATTATTCCGCGCGCTTCAGTCAAGCTAGTAACCAAGCCTATGCGATTGATACCAATGGCCAAAACATCAGTCTGGCCAGTAATTTAACCAGTGTCGGGGGCAGCCTCACCAAGCAAGGCGCGGGAACACTAACCCTTACTGGCACAAACAGTTACACCGGTAACACCTCTATTCATTCTGGAACGCTACTGGTATCCGGGCTCCTGGCTGATAGCAGCAATGTCAGCGTGGCCACGGGTGCTACCTATGAGCTGGGCGCTACCGATACGATCGGATCGATTGCTGGCAATGGCACGATTAATATTTACAGCTACAACTTAACCGCGGGTGCTGCCAATGCTTCGACAACCTTCGGTGGCGTGCTTGCAGGCACGGGGTCCTTCACCAAGGCGGGCACAGGCACACTCACCCTCAGCGGCAACAACACCTATACCGGCGGCACCACCCTGGCGGGCGGAACCCTAAGCCTGGGCTCGAACGAGGCCCTTGGCACGGAAGGCACGCTTAGATTCAACGGTGGCAGCTTGCAATTCACGGCCAATAACACCACAGATTATTCGGCGCGCTTCAGCCAAGATGTTAACCAAGCCTATGCGATTGATACCAATGGCCAAAACATCAGCCTGGCCAATGTTTTAACCAGTGACGGTGGCAGCCTCACTAAGCAAGGCACGGGCACCCTAACCCTCACTGGTAACAACACCTACACGGGATCGACGACCATCGACGCAGGTGCCCTCCAGATCGGTAACGGAAGCGACAGCGCCTCCATCAGTCAGTCATCCATTGGCTATCTCGGCTTTGATAGTGGCAGCAACGGCACGGCAACGGTTGCCACGGGGGGAACTTGGACCACTACGGGCGACCTTTTTGTCGGCTACGCAGGCAATGGCACCCTGACGGTGAGCGGAGGCACTGTTTCTAATGTCAATGGTGAGATTGGGGCCATGGGTGGAGATTTTAACAATACCTTCGCTGGAAGTAATGGCATCGTAACAATCTCCGGCGGCAATTGGACCAATTCTGGAGACCTTACCGTTGGCGCTTACGGCAATGGCACGCTGACGGTGAGCGGAGGCACTGTTTCTAATGTCAATAGTGTGATTGGGTCCATAGGTAGAGATTCTAACAATGACTGGGCTGGAAGTAATGGCATCGTAACAATCTCCGGCGGCAATTGGACGAATTCTGGATCCCTTACCGTTGGCAGGGATGGCATTGGCACCCTAACGGTGAGCGGAGGCAATGTTTCTAGTGCCTCTGCCAGTATTGGGAACGACAGCACGGCAATAATCTCTGGCGGCAATTGGACGAATTCTGGCAACTTTTATGTAAGCGGTCATACCAATAATACGCTAACAATAAATGGTGGGCTCCTGACAGTAGGAGGGACGCTCTATAGAGGTAACGGCAACATCAATCACATCAATCTCAACGCCGGAGGAACTCTTTCGATTGGAGCTCTAGAAGGTAATTTAGCTTATAATGGAACCCTCGTCTTCAACAGCACAGGCACTTACACCTACGCTGGCAACCTTGGCGGCTCCGGTTCGTTAATCAAGCAGGGGTCTAACGCATTAATACTCACGGGCACAAATACCTACAACGGCACCACGACAATCAACGCCGGCACGCTGCAAATCGGTAATAATAGTTCGCCGGGATCCCTAGTCTCCAACATCATCAATAACGCCATCTTGGACTTTAAGAGCTCCAATAACCAGACCTACGGAGGCCAGATCTCAGGCTCGGGAGCCCTTAATAAACGCCAGGGAGGCACGCTCATCCTTAGCGGCAACAACACTTACACCGGCAACACCACGATCTATGCCGGCACGCTGCAAATCGGTAACGGTGGCACTTCGGGATCGCTGGTCTCTAATGTCAGCGGTGGCCCACTGGTTTTCAATCGCAGCGATTCCTCCACCTATGGGGGGGTGTTCTCAGGGACGACCCTTACCAAGCTCGGTGCAGGCACCCTCACCCTCACTGGCAACAACACCAACTCAGGTGCCACTACCATCAGCGCCGGCACCCTGCAGATCGGTGCAGGCGGCACGAGCGGCGCCATCACCTCAAATATCATCAACAACGCGGCCTTGGTTTTTAACCGCAGCGACGCCTCCACCTACTCTGGCGCGATTTCAGGCACAGGCCCAGTCACGAAGTCTGGAGCTGGCACTCTCAGCCTCACGGGCTCAAATACCTACAGCGGATCGACCACCATCAGCGCAGGAACCCTGCAAATCGGTGCAGGCGGCACGAGCGGGGCCATCAGTAATTCATCGAATATCACCAACAACGCCGCCTTAGTTTTTAACCGCAGCAACGCTTACACCTACGCTGGCATCATTTCCGGCAATGGCACAGTCACGCAGTCTGGAGCTGGCACACTCAGCCTCGCGAGCACCAACACCTACAGCGGCGGCACTCAGCTCAATGGGGGAGTTTTGGAAGCTCTTCACGCCAACGCGCTCGGGAATGGAAGGCTGACACTCTCTTCCGGCACACTGGCCGTTGGGAACACAGCAAATCCCAACCTCTCCCTCAGCGGCATAACCGACCTTGTTTGGTCGAGTTCCAATGCAGCGATCTCCCTCGCCCACGGTGGCAACATCACGAACAGCGGCAATTTCTCGAACGGGGGAAACACTGGTAATCGCACTTTTGATTTTGGCACCGGTCAATCCCTGCAACTTGGCAACAATACGCTCGTGAGTTTCGGTGCGACGAACTTCTCAGCATCGAATTTCGTGGCTGCCATCTCCGGGAGCAATTTGCTTTCGGGAACATTTCAAATCCTCGGAAATTTGCTTGTTTACAATCTGCAAGGCGGAAAAACCTCGGGCAATGTGATCGACAACAGTGGCCCTTACGATACGCCGACCTGGGTGGATTTTACGGTAAATGGAAACACCGGTAACGGCACAGTTATCACTGCCGGCGGCAACAACACGATCCGCGATCTGGCATTCACCAACAACGGCAACCTCGCCATTCAGACGGGCTACTCGCTGACGCTGTCGCAAGGGCAAGTGGCAGTTGAAAACGGTTCCTCGGTCGTGAGCGGCGGGGCATTAGCGACGCCGGGGAATTTCAATAAAACCGGAGCGGGCGAACTTGATGTCCAAAGCACGCTGTCGGTCAATGGCACGGCGTCGATCGATGCAGGGCTGCTTTCCGTGAATGGCAACCTCACTGCCAATTCCGTAGCTGTAAACTCCGGTGCCATTCTAGGCGGAAGTGGCACGATCTTCGCGCCTGTCACAGTCTCTGGAACTTTGGCGCCGGGCAATTCGCCCGGAACGCTGAGCATGGGGTCCCTGGCCCTCACGCCCACCGCTGTGACGGATATAGAAATCGAAAGCCTCACGAACTTCGACCGCCTTGTGATCGGCGGAGCGGCGACGGTGGATGGAACGCTGAATGTGATTCCCTACAATGGCAACCCGCTCGCCTACGGCCAGCAGTATTCGTTTCTCACGGCGGGCGGCGGGATCTCCGGCGAGTTCGACACGATCACCGCGCCGGCGACCTTCCGCGGGCGGTTCCTGAATCTTGGCAAAACGGGCATCCTCCTCATCGCCCCCGACTCCTACACCCGCGTGGCCGTGACGCCTAATCAGCGCGAAGTGGCCAAGGCGCTCGACTCGTTCATCCCCGCCACCAGCGGCGACCAGCAAACAGTGAGCATCGCGCTCGATCTACAAACCGCCGAGCAATACCCCACCGCCTTCGAGCAAATCATGCCCGACTTTTATGAGAGCTTGGCGAATATCGCCATCGAGCAGGCGTTTGCCCAAACCCAGATGCTTAACCAGCGCATCAACTCCGTGCGCCTCGGCGCGGCGGGCTTCCAAGCCATCGGCGGCATCAGCCAACCGCTCCTGCATGACAAGAACGGCAAGAGCGCAGCGGATGCCAAAGACGCCAGCCCGATTGTGGAAAGCGCGACAGCGACAAACTGGAACGCCTGGGCTCTTGGCACCGGCATGTTCTCGCGTTCGACGAACCTTGGCAGCGTGGATAACTACAACAACGACGCCGGCGGATTCCTCGTGGGCAGCGACTACCGCTGGAGCGAGAACTTCGTGACCGGACTCTACGGCGGATACGATTACAGCTACACCGAATACAACGGCGGGGGCAGCACGAAGGGTAATAGCTTCAGCTTCGGCACCTACGCCAGCTACGCGAAGGATGGTTACTACGCAGACGCCGTAATCGGCGGAGGCTACACGGGCTTCCAAACGAAGCGCTCGATAGCATTTGGCACAATCGATCGCACGGCCTCGGCAGACCCGAACAGCGGTCAGTTCACTGCCGGGCTCAACCTCGGCAAGGACCTCGAAGTCGGCAAGTTCACGCTCGGCCCGATCGTCGGAGCGCAATACACCTACGCCGGCATCGGCAGCTTCACGGAAAGCGGAGCCGAGAGCCTGGGCCTCTCACTCGGCCAGCAAAACGCCAACAGCCTACGGAGCACACTAGGTGGACGCGCGGCCTACACTTGGAACCTGAACCAGAAAATCGCCCTCATCCCCGAGGTGCGGATGTTCTGGCAGCACGAGTTCCTGAATAACCCGCGCACGATCAACGCCAGCCTAGACGGCGGCATCGGAGCCTCCTTCGACTACGAAACCACCGACCCCTACCGCAACAGCGTGTTCGCCGGAGCAGGCGTCACCGCCCAGTTCGGCGAGCGTTGGAACGCTTCGCTCTTCTACAACGTGAACTTCGGTAGCCAGACCTACCAAAGCAACATGGTCAGCGCCGGATTGAACTTCTCGTTCTAAAAGGCAATGGACTCGCGCTCACCGACCAACCCGATGGCGCTAAACTCAGCCCCGAAGGAAGAGCATTGATAGAAAAGCCGCCCGAGCCACTTCTGGAATCGCCTCTGGAGTAACCCGCCCCGAATGAATGGAACGCAGAGGAAATGCCAGAGGATGGCTTGTAACCCAAGGTAGGGCACGCCAGGCCCTTGGCGTCCCAAACTTCAGCCGCGAAGCGGCGTCGCAGGGTTGGCAAAATTATTTTTATTGGCATGTGCAGCAGATCGAGCGGTTAGGGTGGCGGGGCTGTCTGAAAGCGATTCCGCTTCGCCCGTGGTTGGAAAATGGGTCAGGCGAGGACGCTGACCCTCCAAGCAGTCGACGCGCGGCGTTCCACGGGGCCATCGTTCCGCAAGTGCACACACTGATCATGCCATAAACCTCAATCATTGTATCTGCATTATTCTACTCGGTAAACTTGGAATGATTTTCGTAAAGAAACTGGCTTGACACGCATCGGCCGCATTCCTCAGTCCCCGAACCGGGCCAAGTTGCCGCCTCCCTCCTGCTCCTCAGCGGCATCGGCATTTATCTCTGGAGGAAGAAACATGCGGTGCAGGCAAAACGCCGGCACTCGTAGCCCCCAAGGTAGGGCACGCCGGGCGTTTGGCGTCTCTGCTGATGCAAAGGCGGCTTCGCCGCAAAAATGGGACCCCGACGGCGCGGCGTCCCTACCATTTGTCTTCGATGGGCGCTGCCGCGCGGCAGCGCGCTTCGTAAACCCAAGGTAGGGCACGCCAGGCCCTTGGCGTCCCAAGTTTCAGCCGCGAAGCGGCGTCTCAGGATTGGCAAAATCATGGGCAGCAAAATCATTTTTTTTGGGATATGCGCATTGGGCGGATCGAGGGGTTTGGGTGGCAGTGGTGTCTGAAAGTGGTTCCTCGCTGCTGTCGTTGAAAATGGGTCAGGCGAGGACGCTGACCCTCCAAGCAGGTATTGGGCCCGCCGCTTTCGGGCCGGATTGCTACAAACCCGCTGGCGGGTTTGAGATTGTTACGGAATTGTGATATTCCCGTTTTTCCTCTTGCTAAATCTCGAGGGAGTCACAATAACCACTCTTTGAAATTTAGAACCCTATGAAAAATACCATCATAGCTCTTGCTATTGCCGTAGGGCTAACCTCGTTCGCTGGAAATGCGAAAGCCGAACTGACTATCATGTCAAACATGAATAATAATGGTGTTTTTTCTTCAAAAGCTGACGCCAATATTTGGTTTAAACTTTCTCAACCACTTGATGGTCTGTTCAACACTCTGGTTCTTTATGGGGCAAGCAACCAAACGGTGAGTTTAAAATTGAATGAAAGCAGTAATCAACTTTTGCAGCAAAGCGCTTATGTTAATGGAATTGAGGATTTCTTAGGAAATAGTAAAAGCGCTTATAATTTTGCACTACCTTCATCATTGCAAAATATGCCAGCAGATAGTAACGGGACTGCGTTTACTATTCGAGACATTAGTTCCTCCGGAGATGGATTCTATGCAGGTAATGATAATTCCATAACACACACCGTTGTGAATCCTTACTATGCAGCAATAATCACACCTGGTTTGGGATCTCTGCAATACAATGGCCCAAGTTATCAATTTGCTTTTCAAAGTGTCAGCACCTCCTCAGCCCCCGAGCCCGGCCAAGTCGCCGCCTCCCTCCTCGCGCTCAGCGGCCTCGGCATCTATCTCTGGAGGAAGAAAAATGCAGCGAAGGCATCCCGCTTGCGGTCGTAAACCCCACGGGAGGGCCATCGTCCCGCATGGCCCAATTCTCAGCCGCGAAGCGGCGTCTCAGGGTTGGCGCAATCATGGACAGCAAAAGGATTTTTTAGACAGAATTAACAGAATCGCAGCGCAGCGGAGAAAGACTTCTTTAGGCAGCCCGAAGGGTGAGCGTAGCGAATCAATTAACAAAATTCAGTTGAGCGACTCGTGTCAGGGGAGGGGAAGAGTTCAGGCTAGATCAAATGCCTACTAACCTATTCCTATAATCCGGTTAATTCTGTTAATTTTGTCTAAACCTTCTTCAAATTTTCATGAGTTATGAGTGATCCGCTTCCGAGCAAGCCGCTGCCGGGTTTCACGCATGGCAAATCGCGCAAGTCATTTTTCAAAAAATACCTGGGCTTCCTTAAAGCCATCTGGGTGCGATGGGTATTGGTTTTGGCTTTTTTAGCCATCACAGGCCTGATCGTGGCTCCCAAGGTTTACAGCAAGCTCAAAACACTGCGTGCACGGGAGCAGATGTCAAAATTTGATGAGGCCATGGCGCAGGGCAAAATCGAGGAGGCTTCGAAATTTCTTATGGTGGCCCAAATGCTCCGCCCCGAGTCGCCGGATGTGCAGCGGGGTGTTCGCCTCATCAATGCCGCGCAAGGTGTGCCTGCCGCTCTTGATGCCATCCAGAGGCTTATGGTCCAAGGCTCCGTGACGCCGGAGGAGCTGCTCATCGTCAGCGAGCAGGCGCTGAATCGCAATATGACGGAGGTCGCCCGCCAGGCGCTTGGTAAACTTGGGCGAGAGACCTCGACACGACGGACAATCATCGAAATCCGACTCAAGCGCCTCGACGGTGAGAATGCCGAGGCCGTGGAACTCGCGCAATCCGCCGCCGCCTCGTGCGGGAATGCGGAGGATGCCGATAAAATCCTGCTCGAAGGCGGAGTGGCAGCGATGGTAGAGAATGCGAAAGCTGGCCGGGACATCCTGCTTTCCTTGTCAAAAAAAACGACCCCCACCGGCTTGACTGCGCTGCGCCTTCTCACATCTCAGGCGTTGAAAAACCCGCAAGACGCCGCGCTCCCGCACCGTGAGCTGGCGGAGCAGATCAAGGCCCACCCGCTGCACGATGGAAGCGATCTTTTATCAGCCGCAGACCTGGAACTCGCCAGCGACCCTTCGCAAAAAAAAACCATCGCCGAGGACCTCGTGCGTGCGCGTGCAGAGGCGCCCAAGCCCGACGCTCTGGCCCTCGCGTATTGGCTGATCTTCCATCAGGAATACCAAAGCGCCATCGACTTCATCCGGGAAAAGCGCGCCGTGTCTGAAGATGTCTGGTTTTTCCCATACCTCGTTGCGCTGGCACGCTTGGAAAATTGGGAGGAAATGAACCTTTTCCTGCGCAGCTGGAATCTTCCCCTCACCGCGCCGTCGCTTCGGCTCCTCTTTCTGGCGCATGCCGCCGAGAAAAATGGCGATGAGGAGAGCGCCAAGAGCTTGTGGGGCGAGTTGGAAATCCGCTGCATCAATGAGCCCGCCCCATTTGCCAGGCTGCTGGTCGAAACAGCGGCGAAGTTCGGGCATCCCGAGGAATCCAAGCGGCTCGCTTGGGCACTGGCACGCAACAAGGAAACCTCAGCCGAAGGTTTTCGATTGGTCATCAACCAACAGCCAACCTCGTCGTCATCCCGCGAATGGATTCCGATTTATCAGGAAATGCTGGAGTATTTGCCAGACTCTCCCACGGCCCGCAGAGGACTCGCCTACCACCAACTCATGGCCGAAGAAAATGTCCCCCAAGCCGCCGAGATCGCTCTCGCAGAACATAAAAAATCCCCCAACAAGCGCGCCACCTGCCACCTCGCCGCCCTCGCTATGCTGCGCCTCGGCGAGATCGCCCAAGCCGACGCCCTCTACGACGCGCTCCCACTCCGAAAAAACGCCCCCGCTGCGAACAAAGCCATTCGCGTCGCCATCCTGCGGAAAATGAACAGGTCAGATCAGGCCGACGCGCTAACGGCAACGATCGATAGCGCTAAACTCAATCCCGAAGAGCAAATGTTGTTGTCACTTCCTTGAATTGCGCTCCTTCCGAGCCTACTTCTGGAAGCTTCAGGTTTTGAAATTCTCAACTCCACATCCTAAAAACGCTGGTTTTCCAAACGACTCTCTGTGACCTCTCTGCGCACTGTGGATAACAATTCCGCTCAAGCCCGACAGCTGGACTTTCGGGGTTTGGTGTTGATTGGCCTGGTTGGTTTCGGGCCGCTGATGGCGCAGTTTTTTTTCAATCTGTGGCATTTTTCAACCTACCAGTTTTTCCCATTGGCTATTGCAGGTGCCTTCGTGCTGGCTCAGCGAGGATGCAGTGAGGCAAAGCGCCCGCTCATATCTGGATCGAAACGGGTCACCATACCGGCAATCGTGCTGGTTTTTGGATTACTCACCGTGGCAACGGTCATGTGGTCGCCATGGCTCGGTGTCGTGGCGTTTCTCTTCAGTGTAATCATTTTATCGTGGTGGTTGGGTGGGGGAGAACTTTGCCGTGCGCTGCTGCCATCCTGGTTGATGTTTCTGACGCTGCTGCCGCCTCCACTCAAACTCGACACGCGTCTGGCTCTTCAATTGCAGGAATGGGCTGTTTCAGGCAGTAGCAGCGTGTTGGCAATCATCGGTGTGCCTCATACGCTCAGCGGGAGTATTATTGATGTTCCTGACCAGCGGTTGCTCGTCGAAGAGGCTTGCAGCGGGATCAACTCCGTCCTTTTCATGACATCCGCTTGCGTCTTCTACGCACTGTGGCGTCGCCGCTCGCTCCTCTTTCTTATCGTGCTCTACGCGCTGACGATTGGATATGTGCTCGCAGGCAACCTGCTCCGCATCACAAGCGGGGCGTTTCTTTTGGTGGAATACCGAATCGATCTCTTTTCCGGATGGAAACACGAAGCCCTGGGACTTGTCCTCACGGCATCGTATCTCGGATTCATCGTAGCAACAGATGCAATCATCGCAAAACTCCTCGCGGATCACAGCCGCCCCATAAAGACCCCTGAAACCCACACCGGATCTATCTTACAAGGTCGCGCCTTCATCGGCGGAGTTCGCTGGGCGGGCATCATTCTTGTGATCCTCGGTGCGGCACAGGTCGTCCGAGGTTGGGATTTTCATGTTCGAAAAGAGAAAGCCAAAGTCATCAATCCCTCATGGATGAATGGTGAGGCACGATTTGAAATGCCCGCTGAACTCGATGGCTGGCGTTTAGTCTCTCAAAGATGTCCTGTGCCCAAGCGCGCGGCGTTTGAGGACGGTGTGTATTCGCACATCTGGCAATATGCCAAAGACGGTATCATTGCGACCATCTCGCTGGATTATCCGTTCTTTGGTTACCACGATGTCACGGTGTGCTACCGCAACGCAGGTTGGCAGATTGGGAAGCGAGCACTGGATCGCGCCAACCCTGAAAACAGCAACATCCCGGCAATGATCGTTGACCTCACGAAACCTGGCGGGCTGAATGCCACTCTTCTCTACAGCACAGTGGACGAATCTGGCGTGTGGCTCGAAAACACAGCTTGGCGCTCCGCCTACGATGAAAACGGCAATCCTCTCGAGGATGGATCGCTCACCGCCCGCCTCGTTGCGCGCATGCGAAAAATTCCCTACCTCAATCCCCAACACGACGATCAATTGAACTACCGCATCCAAACTCTCTCAGCGCTTCAAGGCGGCCTCAACGAAGCCCGCCAACTCGCCTTGCAAAAATTTTTCCATGAAGCCCGCACGCAACTTGCCGCGCAATTCGTGGAAATGAAGATTAATTAACCCCTATCCAGAGAGTTAAGTAATTAACGAAGAGCCATTCAACACTGACCCCTAGTTTAAAAAAGGTTGGCGCATGGGTGGCGCGGGTTGGATAAGTTGGGGTATGAAACTTCAGCAGAATCAGATTTGGCACAAGGGGAGTGAGTATTACCGGATCGTGGAGTTGGAGCGCTTGGAGGTTCAATATAAGACGATGACGGATCCGTTCAGCGGGCGGGGGCCGCATGAGCGGGTGACGAAGAAGGAGTTTTGCCGGTTGCTGAAGGGGGCGGTTTTGGTGGAGGCGGAGGGTTTGAGCAGTCAGCAACAACAGCAGCAGCAGTGATAAAAAAGGCCGGGGGCGCGCCGTTTTTGCGGAGCGCCCCCGAGGGGTTGATGGCT
>Ga0209297_1001075_pt1 | contig 15996 bp, 16 predicted proteins | sample S_130805_MF_Meta_FD_187322 | JGI IMG/M metagenome (GOLD analysis project Ga0209297, IMG submission 187322) | Freshwater microbial communities from Lake Simoncouche, Canada to study carbon cycling - S_130805_MF_MetaG (SPAdes) (version 2) | ecosystem: Environmental > Aquatic > Freshwater > Lake ... | reverse complement strand
GTTTGCACCGGCTGCAATTGCTTCACTCGGCGTCATGGTGCGACTTTGATCGTCGCTTCCCTGCATGCTCTTTGGACGCACACCTGGTGTAATGATTGAAATGTTTGGACCAACCGCGCTGCGGATTGCCGTAATTTCTAGTGGCGAACAGACAATGGCACGTGCTCCTGCATCGGCAGAGTGCTTGGCTAACGCGGTTGCAGTGGCTAGCGCCCCTCCAGCAAAACCTAAGGCTGGCATTTCATCATCGGAGAGTGAGGTAAGAATTGTTACCGCTGTGATTGCAGTGTTGGGAGCGGTTGCTACTGCCCGGCTAATCATCTCTGCGCCACCGGCAGCATGGACTGTGAGAAAGGTTGGATTCAACTCCGCCACCTGTGCGGTAGCAGCAGCAACTGTGTTGGGGATGTCGTGAAGTTTGAGGTCGAGAAAAAGCGGTAGGTCTGTGGCGCTTTGAATTGATTTAACTCCAGCAATTCCGAACTTGAGAAAGAATTCCAAGCCAAGTTTGTAAGCTCCAAGATGTGGAGTTAGGCCACTTACCCAACTCTGCGCAGTAGCAAGATCATCGGTATCAACTGCCAGAATTAACGGAGACTTACTCATTGTGTTTCCACTCTATGTGCAAAGCCAACAGCCTCACGAAGTGAATTGAACCCACGGACTGCTAGAAGTTCGGCAAGTTCGCGTTGTACTTTGATTGGCGCCTCTGGATTTCCAAAGGAGGCAGTGCCAACCGAGACACCACTTGCTCCTGCAAGAATCAATTCGAGTGCATCGCGACCGGATGCAACACCGCCCATTCCAAGGATTGGAACTTTAGGCATCGCAGCATGCACTTGATAAATGGCGCGAACTGCTACCGGGCGAATTGCTGGACCAGATAAACCACCAGTCTTACCACCTAAATGTGGTCGCATCGTATCTAGATTGATGACCATTCCCAATAAAGTATTTATCAAGGCCAGTGCATCGGCACCTGCATCAACCACAATCTTTGCAATCTCAACAATATTCGTAACATCAGGTGAGAGCTTGGCAATAATCGGAAGTTCGCCGCCGAGAGTTCGGCGCACACCATCAATTACTGCATGTGCCGCATCGGGATCACAAGCAAAAACTAAACCACGATTTTCCACGTTAGGACAGGAGATGTTGACTTCAACTGCAGAAATTCCTGGCACTGCACGCAACTTACGTGCAAGTGAGGAGTACTCCTCCACTGTCTCTCCTGCGATCGAAACAATTACACGGGCTTTCTGTTCAAGTAACCAAGGAACATCGTTGGCTAAAAATGCATCAATGCCGGGACCTTGTAAGCCGATTGAATTGAGCATGCCACTTGGCGTTTCTGCCATACGCGGTGTGGGGCGACCGTGACGCGCCTTCGTCATGATCGACTTTGTTACGACCGCACCGATTTCCTGTAACGGGAAGAATTGCGCCAACTCTTTACCGCTACTTGCGCAGCCACTTGCAGTGAAAACTGGAGCTGGAAACCAGGCGCTACCGAGAGTGGTTGAGAGGTCGATGCTCATTCATTCACCGGCAATACTTGCCCAACTAAATCCCATTGCACTAACGCGCCATCCATAACCGGACCATCGATACAGGAGCGTTTCATTGTGACGACTCCTGCTTCATCGGAGACGGGCAGTACACAAGTCATGCAGATACCGACGCCACATGCCATCGATTCTTCAACTGCACATTGATGCACTACATCGGTATTCGCAGTGAGCGCAGAAATCGCCCTTAGCATTCCCATTGGTCCGCATGAGTAAATAACATCGACTCGGTTGGCCGCTAATAGCTCGGTAATTGGATCGGTCACACGACCGGCTGTTCCCATCGAACCATCTTCGGTATAAATCCGAAGAGTATTAACAGCGCGCTTTCCTTCAAGGGGTGCGTAAATCTTTCCAGCAGTCGATGCACCCAGAATCATGTCTACTGTGCAACCGCGATCTTTAAGAATTTCAGCTAAACCAAAGAGTGGTGCAGATCCATAACCGCCGCCAACTAAGAGTGCATTTACCGGATGAGTAGGAATTCCAAATGGTTGACCAAGGGGTGCAATGACATCGATCTCACTGCCCTCTGGTTGCGCACAGAACCAGCGACTGCCACTGCCATGAGGGGCGACGATAATCTCCATCGTTCCACCGTAAGCACCGCGATCGGAGATTCGTGAGATTGCGAAAGCACGACGCAAGACCATTGAACTGCGATCGCCGCCAACTGCAACTGCTACGAAATTTCCAGGACGAAAATCATTTACCGCGCCACCTACATCGAGAATGAGTTGGTGGTACTGCCCCACTCGCTTATTGCTCACCAAAGTGGCGATCATTGTTTTAGCGTGACGATTAATCCCTGCCATTATTTAAGCCACTCTTGCAGAGGTTTCACTGTTAAGCCGCCACGTTGGAGCGCATCGATACCTGCTACTGCTGCCGCAAAGCCAGCACTTGTCGTAATACAAGGAACTGATCTTTGAATTGCCGCAGTGCGGATCGACCAACCATCTTGGCGGGTGCCACGACCAACTGGTGTGTTAATCACCAGATCAATGATGCCACTACCAATTAATTCCACAATAGTTTTCTCACCGAGCGGGCCGGGACCTTCAGCATGTTTGCGCACCAAAGTGCTTGCAATCTCATGCTCCTTTAAGAATTTTGCAGTTCCGGCAGTGGCAAAGAGAGTGAATCCCATTCCGAAGAGCTTCTTCACTGAAGGCAGGGCCGATTCTTTATCTTTATCGGCGAATGAGAGAAAAACTTTGCCACTCTTGGGAAGTGGGCCGAAGGCTGAGATTTGGGACTTGGCATAACTCTCTCCGAAGGTCTTACTAATTCCCATAACTTCACCAGTAGAGCGCATCTCAGGTCCTAGAACTGCATCTACGCCACGACCATCTGTGCGACGGAAACGATTCCACGGCAACACTGCCTCTTTCACTGAGACTCCCTTTGCTACGCCATCACCGTTCTTAGGCAGCAAACCATCTGCGCGCAACTGTGCAATCGTGAACCCGACTGCGATCCGCGCTGCAGCTTTGGCAAGTGAAACTCCTGTTGCCTTGCTAACAAAGGGAACGGTACGTGATGCACGTGGGTTTGCTTCCAGTACATAGAGAACGTCGCCGGCCAGTGCGAATTGAATGTTAATGAGGCCGCGTACTCCAACCCCTGTTGCAATCTTGAGCGTTGCTTCGCGAATCCGCTGGGTTTGATCTGGCGTGATTGTCATCGAAGGTAAAACGCAGGCGCTATCACCAGAGTGAATGCCCGCCTCTTCAATGTGCTCCATAACTCCACCCAAGAAGAGTTCTTCACCATCAAAGAGCGCATCGACATCAATCTCAATTGCCGAATCCAAGAAGCGATCAACTAAGACGGGGCGATCTGGCGTGATGTCGGTTGCACGAGAAATAAAGCCAGAGAGGGCTTGATCGTCATAAACAATCTCCATGCCACGGCCACCAAGAACAAATGATGGGCGCACTAAAACTGGATAACCAATGCGTGCCGCAATTTCCAAGGCTTCTTGTTGGGAAGAGGCCATGCCAAACTCTGGCGCAGTCAATCCCTGCTCCTGCAAGAGATTTCCAAATGCGCCACGCTCTTCAGCCAAATTGATTGCCTCTGGACTTGTGCCGAGAATTGTCACACCGGCCTCTTTCAAACCCGCGGCAAGTCCTAGCGGTGTCTGTCCACCTAATTGTGTGATGACACCAAGAACTGGACCGGCCAAAGTTTCAGCATGGATTACTTCTAATACATCTTCCAAGGTAAGGGGTTCGAAGTAGAGGCGATCTGATGTGTCGTAATCAGTGGAAACAGTCTCAGGATTGCAATTGACCATCACCGTTTCAAAATCAGCCTCTTGCAAAGTAAATGAGGCATGCACGCAGGAGTAATCAAATTCAATTCCCTGCCCGATGCGGTTAGGCCCACTGCCGAGAATAATGACGGCTGGCTTTGTTCTTGGCCGCACTTCAGTTTCGGCTTCATAACTGGAGTAGTGATACGGCGTATGTGCTTCAAACTCTGCGGCACAAGTATCAACTGTTTTGTAAACCGGGCGGATGTCATGGAGATAGCGCTCTTGACGAACTTGGGCTTCGGAAATTCCACGCAGATTAGCGATTTGAAGATCGGAGAAGCCAAGTGATTTAGCACTTGCCAGGAGCTCTGGCGTGAGATCGCCCGCTCCAATAATCGTGCGTGAAAAAGAATTAATGAGTTGAATCTGCTCGAGATACCAAGGATCAATCTTGGTTGCACCATGTACTTGTTCGGTTGTTGCGCCTAACCAGAGTGCGCGCTGGACTTGTCCTAAACGATATTCAGTTGGCACAACCATGGAGCTAAGAAGTGCCTGAATCTCACCGATGCTAGAAGTTGCTGGGAAAACAAATGGTGCCTCTTTTCGCTCGACTGAGCGGAGCGCTTTCTGCAGCGCCTCGGGGAAAGAGCGACCAATCGCCATTGCTTCGCCCACGCTCTTCATCGTCGTAGTCAGACGAGGATCTGCGTCAGCAAATTTCTCAAAGGCAAAGCGCGGAACTTTCACCACGATGTAATCAAGGGTTGGTTCAAAGGAGGCGGGAGTTACTTGGGTAATGTCATTTTGAATCTCATCCAAGCTGTAACCAATTGCCAATTTGGTCGCAATCTTGGCAATGGGAAATCCGGTGGCCTTTGATGCCAAAGCGCTCGAACGCGATACACGTGGATTCATTTCGATCACGATGATGCGGCCATTTGCTGGATTAACTGCGAATTGAATGTTGCAGCCACCAGTAGCTACGCCTACTTCGCGAATGATTTCGATCGAGAGATTACGGAGGCGCTGGTACTCAACATCGGTAAGTGTCATCGCAGGTGCGACAGTGATCGAATCTCCGGTATGAACGCCCATCGGATCTAGGTTCTCGATGCTGCAGACAATCACCACATTATCTTTGTGATCGCGCATCACTTCGAGTTCGTACTCTTTCCAGCCAATGATCGACTCTTCGAGCAGTACCTCAGTTGTTGGTGAGTGGCGCAATCCTGCACCAGCAATCTGATGAAGTTCTGGTTCGGTAAATGCGATACCTGAACCCAAACCACCCATAGTGAAAGATGGACGCACGACTACTGGATAGTTAAGAATCTTCGCGGCCGCTAGGCACTCATCCATCGTGTGACAGATAACTGACTTTGCAGATTCCCCGCCGACTTTCTCAACAATCCCACGAAATAGTTCGCGATTTTCACCGCGTTGAATAGCTGCAACATCTGCACCGATTAACTTTGTTCCGTACTTAGCAAGTGTTCCTCGTTCAAAGAGACCTATTGCCGCATTCAGCGCAGTCTGTCCACCCAGCGTTGCCAAGACAGCATCGGGGCGCTCTGCTGCGATAACTTGTTCAAGAAATTCCGGCGTAATGGGCTCGATGTAAGTCGCATCAGCAAACTCTGGATCAGTCATGATGGTTGCGGGATTTGAATTGACCAAAATGACGCGGATACCTTCTGCGCGCAGCACTCGGCAAGCTTGTGTGCCTGAGTAATCAAATTCGCAGGCTTGTCCGATAACGATCGGGCCAGAGCCGATTACAAGTACAGATTTAATCGAAGTATCGCGTGGCATTACTTACTCACCTGCGCCTTCGACATGAGATCGACAAAGCGATCGAAGAGATAATTGGCATCATGTGGTCCGGCCGCAGCCTCTGGATGGTACTGAACGCTAAATGCAGGTCGATCAAGAAGTTCAACTCCCTCAACAACGCCATCGTTGAGACAGACGTGCGTTACTTGGCCTTCACCGTAAACCGTTGTGAATACACCATCTACTGGCGCCTTAAGAGCGAAACCGTGATTGTGCGCGGTGATTTCAACTTTTGATGTCGTCTTATCCATCACTGGTTGATTAATGCCGCGGTGGCCAAAGCGCAGTTTATAAGTATCAAAGCCAAGTGCCCGTCCTAAAATTTGATGACCAAAACATATTCCAAAGATCGGGATTCGAGCTGCAAGAATTTCGCGTACTAACTCCACAGTTGAATCCATGGTGGAGGGATCGCCAGGTCCATTGGAGATGAAGACGCCATCCACGCCCATCTCTTGAATCTGGGCGAAGGTGCTCTTGTATGGGATGACATGAACTTCGATGCCGCGCTCTGCCATAGATCTTGGAGTTGCCGCTTTAATTCCTAGATCAATCGACGCTACTTTAAATTTACGCTCGCCCTTGGCCGCGATGACATAAGGCGCTGGTGTTGAAACATCATCAACCAAGAAAGCGCCATTCATGTGCGCGCTCTTTCGCACTTCAATGACCATCTCTTCCCGGCTTAAAAGATTGTCCGAGAAAATACCCACGCGCATCGCACCGCGATCGCGCAAATGGCGGGTAATGGCTCGGGTATCAACGCCAGAAATACCCACAACGCCGCCCTTGATAAGTGCGCTCTCTAGATCGTCGTTAGCGCGCCAATTACTCACGATTGCAGAGGGATTGCGAACCACAAAGCCGGCAACCCAAATCTGGCTCGACTCATTATCTTCAAAATTAACGCCGGTATTTCCGATGTGCGGAGAGGTCATGATCACAACTTGCTTGTGATATGAAGGATCGGTGAGAGTCTCTTGATAACCAGTCATGCCGGTAGAAAAAACTGCTTCACCATAGGTGCGACCAATTGCACCCCAGGAATTGCCTTCAAAGATTCTGCCATCATCGAGAACGAAGAATGCTTTAGCCATTGTGCACTTCTCCATTCCGCAACACAACGCTACCCCGATAGATAACGTCGCGAGCTACGCCACGCATCTGCATGCCGTGATAGGGAGTGTTCTTGCTCCGAGATTGCATCAAATCGCGATCAACTCGCCACTCTCTCTTAGGGTCGATAATTGTGATGTTTGCAGCTTTGCCCACTGATAAATCAGAGCCATGATCGCCATAACCAGCAATTGCTGCGGGGTTGATCGATAACTTTTCGGCAATTCCGCGCCAAGTGAGCAAGCCAGTTTCAACTAGAACCATGTTGGCGATCGCAAGTGCGCTCTCTAAACCAAGCATGCCAAAGGATGCTTCTTGCCACTCGCACTCTTTGCTCTCCGATGGGTGCGGTGCGTGATCGGTGGCAATAATGTCGATCGTGCCATCTGCTAAACCTTCACGAAGCGCCTGAACATCTGATGCTCGGCGAAGCGGTGGATTCACCTTGTAAATTGGATCGTAACTGCGCGCTAATTCATCAGTGAGAAGTAAATGATGTGGCGTCACTTCTGCCGTAACAGCGATACCGCGTGCCTTTGCCCATCGCACTAGTTCAACTCCCCCAGCCGAAGTTAGGTGACAGATGTGCAGCCGTGATCCGACGTGGTCGGCCAAGAGAATGTCGCGCGCGATGATCGCCTCTTCGGCGATAGTTGGCCAACCTTTAAGACCAAGTTGCGAAGATACTTCGCCCTCATTCATCTGTGCTCCAACGGTGAGACGTGGATCTTGTGCATGCTGTGCGATTACGCCATTAAATTTCTTCACATACTCAAGTGCTCGACGCATCACTAGTGAATCAGAGACGCAATTTCCATCATCACTAAATACTCGAACCTTGGCCTCCGAATCAGCCATTGCACCGATCTCAGCTAAATTCTTTCCTTCAAGTCCTTCAGTGACTGCACCAATTGGAAAGACATCGCAGAGCCCAGTTGCTTGACCAAGTCGCCACACCTGTTCAACAACTCCAGCATTATCTGCAACTGGAAGTGTGTTGGCCATGGCAGAGAGCGCAGTGAAGCCACCCTTTACGCCGGCGCGTGAACCACTGAGGACAGTCTCAGCATTCTCGCGACCTGGTTCGCGCAAATGTGTATGTAGATCAACTAGCCCCGGCAACACGATGCAATTGGCTGCATCGATCACGACGGCATCGCTACCAACACTGGATGGCTCAACGATTTTGCCATTGCTCACTGCAAGATCTGCCACCTTCTCACCAAAGAGTGAGCCGCCCTTAATGATTATTGAACTCATGCGCTGACCTCCGCTAACTGTGCCACTTCATTTGCACCGGCAAGTAGGAGATAGAGGATCGCCATTCGCACACTCACTCCATTGGTGACTTGTTCGACAATCACTGAGCGCGCACTATCTGCCGCCTCTGCCGTAATTTCCAAACCGCGATTCATTGGTCCTGGATGCATGATGATTGAGTTATTTGTCATTGCTCGCGTGCGATCTAAATTCAGACCAAAGTAGCCAGAAAACTCGCGAACATTTGGGAAGTAGAAATCACTCATGCGCTCTTGCTGTACTCGCAACATCATGACTACATCCATACCGGAAAGAGTCGCGTCGAAGTCGTAGGAGTAATTAACACCCCATGATTCAACACCGATCGGCAGAAGGGTCGGTGGTGCGACGAGTGTGACTTTTGCCCCAAGTAAATTCAGTAGTAGAACATTTGACCTGGCAACGCGTGAGTGAAGTACATCCCCGACAATTGCGACCTTAAGCCCGGTGAGATCTCCAGTTCCGTTAGCTAAATGTTTACGAATTGTGAAGGAATCTAGGAGAGCTTGTGATGGATGTTCATGCGTTCCATCTCCGGCGTTGATTACCGCACCACTCATCCATCCTTGATCTGCCAATCGCTTTGCAGCTCCAGAGCCACTGTGGCGCAAGATGACTGCATCGGCGCCCATCGCTTGGAGAGTAAGTGCAGTGTCTTTCAGAGATTCACCTTTGCTGACACTCGATCCTTTTGCACCGAAGTTGATTACATCGGCCGATAGACGCTTGGCTGCTGCTTCAAATGAAATTCGAGTACGAGTGGAGTCTTCGAGAAAGAGATTGACAATTGTTTTGCCACGCAGAGTTGGTAACTTCTTTACCGGTGCATCGCTAATGCGCGAAAGTTCTTGCGCCGTATCGAGGATCTGAAGCGCCTCTGCCTTACTGAGATCGCTGATTGAAAGTAGGTGTTTCATGGTTACTCCACCTGACCGATCAAGACTTCATCGACGCCATCGATTTCGCTCAGATTCACTTTAATGCTCTGATCATGCGATGTAGGTAAGTTCTTTCCCACGTAGTCGGCTTTGATCGGCAATTCGCGGTGTCCGCGATCAACCAGGACGGCGAGCTGGACCGTGCGTGGCCGTCCAATGTTTCCTAGTGCATCAAGGGCGGCGCGAATTGTGCGCCCCGAGTAGAGGACATCATCGATCAAGATCACATCGCGCCCTTCAACTCCCTCTTTGGGAATCATGGTGGGCATGAGTGCGCGCGGTCCGCGCATGCGCAGGTCATCGCGGTGCATCGTGATGTCGAGGGTTCCCACTGGTGCTGGTGAGCCTTCGATCTTGGCGATCTCCGCTGCAATTCGATAGGCCAGATGTGCACCACGGGTTGGAATCCCTAAGAGCACCACTGTGGAGAGACCACCATTGCGCTCTAAAATTTCGTGAGAGATGCGGGTAATAGCGCGCCCAATGTCGGCGGCAGGCATAGCTACGCTCATGTAAATCTCCTTCCCCGCCTCGCAGGACGGGTCTTAAAGGATGTTGCGCAAGGCTACCACCGGATCTTGATTTTCCGAAAAGGCGCGCACCTGTGGATAGTTCTGCTCCTCACAGGCGGGCAATGCCTACTCTTCATCGCTATGACCAATGACCTATATGCCACACCCACCACCCGCGAGATTGCAGCGCGTATCCGCCACATTCGTAAATCAAAGAAACTTACTTTGGATGGCGTTGCCGCACGAAGTAATGGCCAACTCAAATCCGTTGTTCTGGGATCTTATGAACGCGGAACACGCGCAATTAGTTTGGCCCGCGCGATCCAGATCGCAGCAGCCTTAGATGTTCCACTCACTCATCTACTCTCCGACCAACCGGTCGCGCAACAATCACTCTCGCAGACATTAGCGATCGACTTGCGTGCACTCCGGGAGCGAGCTCGAATTGGAGCAATCATGCCGGATGAGAAGAAATTTCTCCCACCACTACTTGATTTTGCAACCTGGATTGCGCAGCGTCGATCGGATTGGAATGGTGAAATTCTCACCGTGCGAAAGAGTGATTTAGAAACAGTTGCTTTGATGTCGAAAAGTAGTGAAGCGCAGGCGCTGCAATGGCTGGAGAAATCAAAGCTGCTCTTAGAGAGCTAAATCGCCCTTAATTGATGCGATCCGCGCAAGTAAGCCATGGACATAGTTGGCCGATTCATCACTAGATAGAAGTCGCACCATCTCTAAGGCTTGATCAATTGCGACGGCATCATCTACTCCATCGTTCCAGAGCAATTCATAAATTCCGATGCGCATCACATTACGATCAACTATAGGCAGACGATCTAAATCCCAGCCTTGTGCGTAGGTAGAGATCAATTCATCGATCTTGCGCTTATGGGCGATAACACCCTCAACTAGCGTGGTTGTGTATTCGCGAAGTTGTGGAGTATCGAGAGCGCTTGCGCTATCTAATCGAGTAGCTAAGAGCTCTGCAGTATTACTTCCCCGCAGATCAGATTCGAAGAGCAGGTCGAGAGCAGCCTTACGGGCCTTACTGCGAGCTGCCATGAGTGAGAGAGCCTTCTTACTTAGTTAGCTCGGCCGAGATAAGAACCATCTCGGGTATCAACTAGAACCAACTCATCTTGCTTGATGAAGAGCGGTACTTGAATGTCGATTCCAGTTTCCAGAGTTGCAGGCTTTGTTCCACCAGAGGAGCGATCGCCTTGGATACCGGGCTCGGTGTAAGTGATCTTCAAAGTTACAGATGCAGGGAGCTCGATGTAGAGCGGAATGCCTTCATGTACCGCAACGATTGCATCAACATTTTCTAGCATGTAATTAGCGGCGTCGCTGACTACCTCTGCCGAGATAGTCATCTGATCAAAGGTCTTGGAATCCATAAACACGAATCCTTCGCCATCGCGATAGAGAAATTGCATGTCGCGCTTCTCAAGAATTGCAACATCAACTTTCACGCCTGCGTTAAAAGTCTTCTCGACAACCTTGCCAGTCATTACTGACTTCAATTTGGTACGAACGAATGCTGGGCCCTTGCCTGGCTTCACGTGTTGGAATTCCACAACATTCCAGAGTTGCTTCTCAATCTCTAGCGTCATGCCATTCTTCAAATCATTCGTTGTTGCCACGATCAACCCAATTCCACTCGCGCTCAAATCCCGTTTGGATGGGAGCTATTTCAACTTCACTTCGTCAAGGATACCAGTGCTTCTAGCGCCAAAAGATACGAGTTAACGCCAAATCCGGCGATCGTGCCTGTCGCAACCCCTGAAATTACTGAGGTGTGACGAAACTCCTCGCGTGACATGGGATTAGAGAGATGAACTTCAATTAACGGCGCTTTCAACATATCCGCAGCGTCTCGAATCGCATAGGAGTAATGAGTAAATGCCGCTGGATTGAAAATAACTGGCCACTTGGCATCACTTGCTTCGTGTAGCCAGGTGATTAACTCTGCTTCATCATTGCTCTGGCGAACTTCAATTTCAAAACCTAAAGCAGCGCCCTTTGCACTGACGCTTTTGATGAGGTCTTCATAGTTAACATCACCGTAGATCTTTGAATCACGAATATCTAAGCGCGCAAGATTAGGTCCATTGAGTACGAGCACTTTCTTTGCCATCTTATCCACTCACTCTCTCGTAGCTCTGCTTCAACAATTGACTACTTGGACCTTCTAGGCGAACCGTACTTCCCACTCCAGTCAGAACAACGAAGCGAATCAAACTTCCCCGGCTCTTCTTATCATTTGCCATGTGAGCTAGGAGTTCGTTCCAATCCCCGCCTTTGTAGGTGATAGGTAAATTGTATTTCTTAAGGAGTGCCACATGGCGCAAGACAAGGGCTTCATCGATCTTTCCATCGAGTTTCGCCAATTCGGCAACAAAAACCATGCCGATGGCCACGCACTCGCCGTGGCGAAGTGAGTAATTACTATGACGTTCCACTGCATGCCCAAAGGTGTGACCGTAATTGAGAATCTCGCGTTCAAAGCTATCTTTGAAATCAACTGAAACCACATCTGCCTTGATCTGCACTGACCGCTCGATTAACTCTTGCAAGAGAGCGCGATCCTTACGAATTCCAGCGAGATCATTGCCCTCGCAAATTTCAAGAATTCTCTGATCCTTGATGAAACCACATTTAATAACTTCAGCAAGACCTGCTGCAAAATCGCGATCCGATAACGTCTCAAACCAGGATAGATCGATGATTACGCGATTGGGTGAATGAAAGGCTCCGATCAGATTCTTTCCATACTCAGAGTTGGCGCCAGTTTTGCCGCCAATTGCCGCATCAACTGCACCGGCAATTGAAGTTGGGACTGCAACCCAGGAAATTCCGCGCAACCAAGTCGCTGCGGCGAAGCCTGCGATGTCAGTAGTTGCACCTCCACCAATTCCAACAATCATGTCGCTGCGCGTGAAACCTGCCGCTCCCAACCAATCCCAGAGTTTGCCCAAGATTGCAGTGCTCTTACCGGCCTCGCTATCGGGGATTTCAAAGATGAAAACCTCACCAGGAATATCCAACTTCAGATCAACGCGTTTGCGCATCTCACTACTGATAACAATTCCCACTTTGGCACAATTCTGTAATTGGGCAGCCAACTCTGATTTCCAAACAGTTGAGAAGGCGACTTCGTAATCGCGCTCGGCGCGAACTGCAATGCTCTTCATGCCTTCTCCTTCTCGAGTTCAGCGAGAATTTCCGTCGCAACAGCAGCAACCGATCGATCTCCCACTTGAATATGCATCGATGCCGCACCTTCGTAAACACTGCGTCGCTCATCCATGAGCTTCTGCCATTGTTGGCGCGGATTATTGAGAAGAAGTGGCCGGTCGCGATTAAATCCAATACGCGGTGCGGCAATAGCCAAAGTAACATCGAGAAAAATTACTGCAGCACCTGATTCGCTGACGGCTTTGCGGGTCTCATCGCGCAAGATTGCTCCGCCGCCCAATGAGAGAACGCCCTCACGTTCAACGAGAGCCGTTGCAACGATGCGCGCTTCGAGATCACGAAACACACTCTCACCATCATCAATGAAGATCTGAGCAACACTCTTGCCCGCACTCTCTTCAATGAGAGTATCGGTATCAGAAAATTGTGACTCCATACGCTGTGCCAGATTCTTGCCGATCACACTCTTACCTGCACCAGGTGGGCCAATCAGTATTACGCGAGGTGGCATAGCCGCCTACTTAAAGCGAAGATTGCTCATGTAACTGTCGTAGTTACGTTTTACCTCTTGCACGCTATCGCCACCAAATTTTTCCAGAACAGCTTCGGCTAAAACTAGTGCAGCCATTGCCTCTGCAACGATTCCAGCTGCCGGTACGGCGCAGACATCAGAGCGCTGATTAATTGCCTTCGCAGCTTCGCCAGTAAGTACATCAATTGTGTCGAGGGCTTTAGGAACAGTAGAGATTGGTTTCATCGCAACACTGATTCGCAAGATCTCACCATTAGACATGCCACCTTCAGTGCCACCCGCGCGATCGGTACGGCGCACGATCCGTCCTGCTTTGTCACGCTCGATCTCATCATGTGCAACAGATCCACGGCGAGTAGCAGATGTGAAGCCATCGCCAATGCCAACGCCTTTGATCGCTTGAATTCCCATCATCGCTCCTGCCAGGCGCGCATCTAGCCGGCGATCCCAATGTGTATGTGAGCCAAGTCCAGGCGGCAAGTTATACGCCAATACTTCAACTACGCCACCTAAAGTGTCGCCATCGGTATGTGCTGAATCAATCTCAGTAAGCATCTTGGCACTTGTTGCAGGATCTGCACATCGCACTGGATCGCTATCAATTCGCGCGCGCTCACTAAATGCTGGCAGTGGGAAATCTTCAGCGAGTGCAACTCCACCAATTGATTTCACATGACTCAAAATCGTAATTCCCACTGATTGCTGCAAGAAAGCTTTGGCAATCGCACCTAACGCAACTCGTGCTGCAGTCTCGCGTGCACTTGCACGTTCCAAAATTGGCCGCGCATCATCAAAGTCGTACTTCTGCATACCAACCATGTCAGCATGTCCAGGGCGTGGTCGAGATAAAGGTGCATTGCGCGCCAAACCAGAAATCTCAGCGGGATCGATTGGGTCGGCCGACATAACCTTTTCCCACTTTGGCCATTCCGAATTTCCTACTTCAACTGCAATCGGGCCACCCTGTGAAATACCTAAACGGATACCGCCAAGAATTCGGATTTGATCTGCTTCAAAACTCTGACGTGCACCGCGCCCGGCACCAAGACGGCGCCTGCCTAAATCTTCGTTGATCTCTTTCGTTGAGATCTGAATATGTGCAGGCAGGCCTTCAACGATCGCGGTCAGGACCGGACCATGTGATTCTCCTGCAGTGAGCCAACGCATTGCCCTATTGTGACAGAGAAGACGCCCATCTCGCGCCTAATAAGGCGATCATTGCCAGATAAATTGCTGGCCCTAACGCGATCTTCTTCGGCCATATTCCATAACGCGATCGAATAACCACTAACTGCACTGCACCGAAGATCCATGTCACCAGTAGGAAAGTTGCAATAAGTGAGAGATTTCTCGGTAAGAATCCGCTACATGCAGCGGCGAATTTCACATCGCCCATTCCCATATTTCCTCGAACCAGAACGAGAATAAGAAGATATGCAGTCAGAGTGAGTAAACAATTCTCGCTAGCTTGCGAAATTCCATTGGCCAAGCAGGCAGAGATAAAGATAATAAATGAGTACTTGTTTGGAAATCGGTATTCACGTAAATCAATTAAAGAAGATCTTGCGCCAAAAAAGCCGCCTACCAGATAAGGCAAAATTCTCATGCGCCACTAAAGCGCGAGCGAAACTTGCGTGCTTCAAGCCTGTGGATTTACTCCCAGTGCTTTCAATCCAGCACTTCGCAGCGCAGCGGCAAAAGTACTGCGTTCGGGTAGATCCATCTTCCGGACGCCTTCGGTTTGGAGTGTGATTTGATCAATTGCTTGATGCACTAATAGATCTAAACCATCAATTCCACGTGATTGTGTAGCGCGCCATGATTGCAAAAGGCGAGTTGGCCATGGGTTATAAAGTGCTTCAAAGAAAATGGCGCCGGCCTTGTGATCTAGTAAGAGTGCAACCTCATCTCCGACACCAGCTGGTGTGGTGTTGACGATTAAGTCAGCATCGAGAAGAGCGGTGCGATCGTTCCACTGTGCAAAGTGCAAATCTCCCTCACTCACGCATGGTTGCATCTGCGCTTTACGGTAATCGCTGCGAAGCAGAACAGTAATTCTTCGACCCTTGCCATCAAAGGCTGCCGCGGCACAGCGAGCAGTTGCACCGGCGCCGAGAATTACTACTGATGTGAAATTCTCTGAACTCTTTGCCGCTAACGCATAGCTAAAGCCATTAACATCGGTACTTGTTGCCCGCCACTTCTCTCCCACTCGATAGAGAGTGTTGGCGGATTGGATTCGTGAGGCAAGTGGGTCAACTTCATCAGCGACTTTCAATACCTCTTCTTTAAGCGGCATCGTCAGCGATACGCCAAGCCAACTTGAATCCATCTTTGCGACAAATTCAGCGAGTTGGTTCTCTTGAATTTCGATTGCGTCATAAGTAGCCGCAATTCCTAAGATTTCATAAACGCAGCGATGCAGTACAGGTGAGAGTGAATGCGAAATCGGCGAGCCAAGAACAGCTCCCCGTAATTGCCCACTCATTTAAATAATCCCGCCTTTGCATTCTTCTCGTACTCATTCTTCCAGTTATTAAATTCGCCCGCCGAAGATGTGAAGCGAGTATCGCCCGGTTTCACCGTAATAAAGAAGGTCCACTCGCCTGCCGCCGGATTGAGCGCCGCCTCGATCGCAGCTCTACCTGGGTTTCCGATCGGAGTTGGGGGCAGGCCGTAGTGCAGGTAGGTGTTGTAAGGCGAAGCAATCTTTGTTGAATTCAAGCTGAGAAAA
>Ga0209297_1001073_pt1 | contig 16010 bp, 12 predicted proteins | sample S_130805_MF_Meta_FD_187322 | JGI IMG/M metagenome (GOLD analysis project Ga0209297, IMG submission 187322) | Freshwater microbial communities from Lake Simoncouche, Canada to study carbon cycling - S_130805_MF_MetaG (SPAdes) (version 2) | ecosystem: Environmental > Aquatic > Freshwater > Lake ... | reverse complement strand
TTGAGCGGGTAACAAACTTTTCACCACAACCACAAGTTACTTGAGTCTCTTTGTACTCTGGATGGATCTCGGACTTCATTACTTCACCTTTTCGTAAGCGCTGGGTCGAGGCTCAGAAGTGATCTGCTTCTCGTGAACCAGCTGGGAGGGTAAGGGTAACCCGACGGTGCGGAGATACCCAAATTACTGCGGGAATTAACCTTCGTTAGGGCCCGCGGTGGTCTTCTGGATCTGCATCAAGAACTCCACGTTGGACTTCGTGCCCTTCATCTTCTCCAGGAGAAGTTCGAGCGCAGCTTGTGGCTCGAGTGCATGAAGCACACGGCGCAACTTCCAGACAATGTTGAGCTCTTCGCTGCCCATAAGAATCTCTTCTTTACGAGTACCAGATGCATCAACATCAACTGCTGGGAAGATTCGCTTATCAGCCATCTTGCGATCGAGTTTAAGTTCCATATTTCCAGTGCCTTTAAACTCTTCGAAGATCACTTCATCCATACGTGAGCCAGTTTCAACTAGCGCAGTTGCCAAGATGGTAAGTGAGCCACCCTCTTCAATGTTTCGAGCGGCACCAAAGAACTTCTTAGGTGGATAGAGCGCAGCTGAATCAACACCACCGGAGAGAATACGGCCAGATGCTGGAGCTGCAATATTGTATGCGCGACCCAAACGAGTAATCGAATCAAGTAGTACAACCACATCGTGGCCAAGTTCTACTAAACGCTTTGCGCGCTCGATCGCAAGTTCGGCCACAGTGGTGTGATCATCGGCTGGGCGATCAAAAGTTGATGCAATAACTTCGCCCTTAACAGAGCGCTGCATATCGGTAACTTCTTCTGGACGCTCATCAACGAGGACCACCATCAAGTGACACTCAGGGTTATTGGTTGTAATCGCATTAGCAATTGCCTGCAAGACCATGGTCTTACCTGCCTTTGGTGGCGAAACAATAAGTCCGCGCTGACCTTTACCAATTGGTGCAATCAGATCGATAACGCGAGTTGTAAGAATGTTTGGCTCAGTCTCAAGGCGCAGACGCTCCTGCGGATAGAGCGGAACTAACTTGGAGAATTCCACGCGATTGCGCGCCTCTTCTGGATCTACACCATTAATAGTGTCGAGTTTGATGAGGGCATTGAACTTCTCTTTGCGCTCACCTTCACGTGGTTGACGCACTGATCCAGTAACGACATCGCCTTTGCGCAGACCAAAGCGGCGTACTTGTTGATTGGAGACATAAACATCGTTAGGGCCAGGCAAATATCCTTGAGTACGGATAAATGCATAACTCTCCAAAATATCTACTAAGCCACCCACTGGTACGAGAATGTCATCATCGGAGAGAACTGGCTCGCGCTCCTCACGATTTGCACCACGGTCACGGTCGCGACCACGGTCACGTCCCCGTCCACGATCGCGACTGCGATCACGGCCAAAGCCTCGATCGCCACGATTGTCATCAGATGGCGCTTCGCTCTCTGATGGAGCTCCTTCGCTCTCGCTCTCAGAATTATCATTTCGATTTCCACGTTTCGCATTGCGTTCAGCGCGACGGGCTTCGCGTTCGGCCTTAGCGGCTTCGCGGTTCTTGGCTTGCAGGTCGGCAATTGCATCGACAAGGGCTGCCTTCTTTAACTTGCCTGCGCCATCAATTCCTAATTGGCTGGCAACTTCTTGCAATTGTGGCAAGAGCATGGCGGATAGCTCAGGGCTATCAGAACGCACTGGTGTTGTTTCGGTCATTCACGCTTCGATTCAGGTTGGGGGATTTTCCGTTGTAATTTCTGGTTAATCCGGATTTTTATGGCTATGTATGTACTGCTCTGTGTTTGTCGTACTAGTAGAACTTATGGAACTTGTAAAGATTTAGTGGATTTATCAGAATTGATGTTGCCTTGCCGTAAAACTAACTGGCTGATCTGATGGCATAAGGCTACACCGAGGGCGATAAGCACGGCAAATTCCCGCATAAGTGGCGCGGGGTAATCGGTTTTAGGCGTTAATTGTGGCGGCACCCTTAGGTGAGACCCCGAGGTCCTTCATCTCAAAATCACTGCCGGCAACTTGCTGCATCTGAGCTATCTCATTGCTATCGCCGCTGTGAAGAACCAAGACAGTAGGGCCGGCGCCAGAGATAAATGAGGCAACACCTGCACTACGCAATTTGCTCATCAAGGCATATGACTTTGGCATTACCTCTTTGCGTGCCTCTTGATGAAGAAAATCTTGGGTCGCAGTGAAGAGCAGATCCGGGCGGGAACCAAGTGCATGAACCAGAAGAGCGGTATGTGTGGAATTTGTCGTTGCATCCTTATGCGAAATGCTCTCAGGCAGAAGTTTGCGCGCCTTAGATGTGGAGAGTGAATTCTTAGGAACAAAGGCAAGAACGTGAATTCGTGGATCTACTGCAATCTTTACTGCACGCGCCAAATTCTCACCATGTTGAATCTCTTGCCATGCAATTGTTGCACCACCGAGCAGCGCCGCTGCAACGTTATCGGGGTGACCCTCAATTTCAGTTGCTAAATTCAGTAACTCATCATCGCTCATGCGCTCATTACCGGAAAGAATAATTGCGCGTGAGAGCGAGAGTCCGCCAACAATTGCCGCAGCCGATGAACCAAGGCCACGGCCATGGGGAATCACATTCATTGCGCGAAGTGCAATTCCGCGTGGCTTGCCACCCATAAATTCAAAGCCCGCCATCATCGAGCGAATAATTAAATTCTTCTCATCAGTGCGCACATCTGCCGCGCCTTCGCCAACTACATCAATATCAAATTCCACATCATCGAGAATCTGGGCGATGTAGGTATCAAAGAGATTTACTGCCAGGGCTAGTGAATCAAAGCCAGGGCCAAGATTTGCACTTGTTGCAGGAACGGTGACTTTAATCGGAGTTGCGCGAAAAGTTGGCTTCACCATGATGTAACTCTACTTCGCCAAACCCAGCGCAGCCGCAGCTGCTTCAGCGTTAACTGGAACCACAACTGGATCTGCTGCACCTTCGAGCGCCCATTGAACATCTTTGAGGCCATGTCCAGTCACAGTAATAACAATGCGCTTTCCCTTGGGCAATTTTCCGAGCGCTTTGTACTTAATTAATCCAGCAAGTCCGGCAGCGCTAGATGGCTCAACGAAGACGCCTTCGCGACCAGCAATTAAGCGATAGGCGCTCAAAATTTCTTCATCAGTAACACTATCTATTAAGCCACCTGATTCATCGCGCGCTGCAATTGCTTGCTGCCACGATGCTGGATTTCCAATCCGAATCGCTGTTGCAATGGTGTCGGGCTTTTCAACAATTTTGCCCAGAACAATTGGTGCAGATCCTGCAGCTTGGAAGCCCCACATCTGTGGCAATTGGCGCGAAATATTATCGCTGCGATATTCCTGGTAACCCTTCCAATATGCAGTGATGTTTCCAGCATTACCCACTGGCAAAACATGAAGATCTGGTGCATCGCCCAACATGTCTACAACTTCAAAACTTGCAGTCTTCTGTCCCTCGATGCGATAGGGATTTACTGAGTTAACGAGTGCAACTGGATAGTGCTCAGATAAATCGCGCGCCAGCGTTAAACAATCATCAAAGTTTCCATCAACTTGCAAAAGTGTGGCGCCGTGAATAACTGCCTGCGCTAATTTGCCCATTGCAATCTTGCCTTGTGGAACCAGAACCGCAGGAATCATTCCCGCCTTTGTTGCATAAGCCGCAGCACTTGCGCTGGTGTTGCCAGTGGATGCGCAGATGACAGCTTTAGCGCCATCCTCTGCTGCCTTAGAAATTGCCATGGTCATGCCACGATCTTTAAATGATCCAGTGGGATTGGCGCCCTCAAACTTAAGCCAAATTTCATTTCCTAAAATTTCAGATAAGTGTTGGGCTTGAATAAGTGGTGTGCCACCTTCGCGCAGAGTGATTACTGGAGTCTTCGAACTCACCGGCAAGCGCTTGCGATATTCCTCAATGACTCCACGCCATTGATGAGAACCACGCTTACTGCCGGGAAGATTTACATTAGGAAAATTAAATGGCAGCTTCATTTTTATGCGCCACCTTCAACGCGAATCACACTTGCCACATCGCGCACCATGTCGAGTTTGCCAAGGGCGGCAACTGTTGCAGCAAGTGCACTTTCAGCAGCGCTATGTGTGACCACGATTAACTCGGCATCACTTCCGCGACCACTCTGGCGAACTGTTTGAATGGAGACCTTATTGTCAGCAAAACACTGGGCAATTGCAGCAAGAACACCAGAGCGATCGGCAACATCGAGGCGAATGAGATATTGAGTCTTTATCTGGCCAATCGGTGCAATCGCACGATCGGCATAGTCACTCTCTGGCGCGCCAACTGCGCCAGTTGCTAAGTGGCGCGAAATTGCAACCACATCTCCGAGAACTGCACTGGCAGTAGGTGCACCACCTGCGCCGCGACCATAGAACATTAAATCTCCAGCAGAATCGGCAGTGAGAAATACTGCGTTAAAAGAGTTGCGTACTGCAGCAAGTGGATGGCTACGTGGAATTAAAGTGGGGTGAACTCGAACTGAGATCTCATTATTTGCAGTGAGCTCAGCAATTGCGAGAAGTTTGATGACATGATCCATAGATTTTGCAACGGCAATGTCTGTGGCAGAAATCTTGCTAATACCTTCGCGAAAGACTGCGCTATCGCTGACCCGGCTATGGAATGCCAAGCTGGCAAGGATTGCCGCCTTCGCTGCAGCATCAATGCCTTCGACATCTGCAGTGGGATCGGCTTCGGCAAAGCCGAGTTTCTGCGCCTCTTTCAAGACATCGCCAAATGCTGCGCCATCTTCATCCATCTTGGTCAAAATGTAATTTGTTGTTCCATTTACTATGCCCATTACCCGGCGCACATGATCGCCCACGAGTGATTCGCGAAGTGGCCGCAGAATCGGAATAGCACCGCCTACTGCTGCTTCGTAATAAAGATCTACACCCTTCTTATCTGCTGCGGCATAAAGCTCGGCACCAGATTGGGCAAGAAGTGCTTTATTAGCAGTGACCACAGATTTTCCAGATGCGATCGCAGCAAGAATGAGTTCCTTGGCTGGGCTAATGCCACCGAGTACTTCGATGACTAAATCAATCTCTGGATTATTGACTAGGCCAGATAGATCATCAGTTAAAAGATTGGCGGGAATTCCCTCGCGCGCAATCTTTTTATCGCGAACTGCAATCGCAGTGAGTTCGATCGAAATACCAGCGCGAGTGCTGAGCTCCTTCTTGTCGCCAAGAAGTAAGCGAGCAACTTCTGAACCGACGACGCCACAGCCGAGTAGGCCAATTTTGACCGTTGTTGGAGTGGCTTTCATGGGATAACTCTCGCACAAAATGGCTCAATGCCGCACCTGATTGCTGCTTGAGCATAGAAGTGGTTATTAAATATCTAGCCCTAGTAGATCAGCCTCTGTCTCGCGCCGCAGAATAATGCGCGCCTTGCCATCACGAACTGCGACAACTGGTGGTCGTGGCACATGGTTGTAATTGCTCGCCATGCTGCGGCCATAAGCACCTGTGGCAGGGATTGCAATTAAATCGCCCACAGCAACATCGCTTGGAAAATTAATCTCTTTAATCAGAATATCGCCACTCTCACAATGTTTTCCAACTAATCGACTTGATACGAGAGCTGCAGTACTGACGCGATTTGCGATTACTGCCGTGTATTCAGCATCGTAGAGAGCAGGGCGCATATTGTCGCTCATGCCACCATCGATCGAAATATATTTACGGACCATGCCAGATTCGGTGGTGACATCTTTTATAGTTCCAACTTCGTAAAGAGTGAACATGGTGGGGCCCACAATCGCACGACCTGGTTCGATCGAGATGCGTGGAATGTCGAGGCCATGTTCTGCACATGCGCTCTTCACAGCACTTGCTAAATTTTGTAGTGCAACTGCGGCGCTCATAGGTGCATCACCAGGGAGATAGGCAATTCCATATCCCCCACCCAGATCAAGTTCTGGCAGTGCGGTACCAAATTCCTTCTGGTATTTAGTAAGGAGGGCGATGAGACGCTGTGCTGAAACAGTGAAACCCTCACTGCTAAAAATCTGGGAACCGATGTGGCAGTGGAAACCTTGGAGTGAAATTTCGCTATGGGAGCGCGCCGCTTCGATTGCAGCCCAGGCGGCGCCACTTGCAATTGAGAAGCCAAATTTCACATCTTCATGTGCAGTAGCGATTGATTCATGGGTATGTGCTGCAACACCTGGTGTGATGCGCAAGAGAATCTTCTGCTTCTTGCCTAATTTCTTGCAGATCGCTGCGATACGTTCAATCTCATAGAGTGAATCGGCAACAATTGTGCCCACACCTATTCTTATTGCGCTCTCTAACTCGGCAAGAGATTTATTATTGCCATGCACTTCGATTCGCTCTGGTGGGAAATTTGCCGCCATTGCTACTGCTAATTCACCACCGGTGCAGACATCGATTCCAATTCCCTCTTCAACTAACCAACGCGCAACTTCCACACAGATAAATGCCTTTGCGGCGTAATAAACCTGGCCGGCATGATCGCCAAATGCACCTTGTAAACCATCGCGCCAAGTGCGCACTCGATCGCGAAAATCTGCCTCATCGAGAAAGAATGCCGGAGTTCCGAAATCGCGCGCTAAATCTTGAGCGTTAAGTGAGGAGAGTGAGAGCGAACCAGAGGTATGCGCAACATTGCTCGACCACATCAGCATCACATCCGATCCGGAGCGCTCACACCAAGGAGCGCTAATCCATTAGCCAAGGTTTGCATAGTTGCCGCAGATAATGCGGCACGTGCATGGTGAACTGGCGCAACTGCTTCATCGCCAAGGGGCAGAACCCGACAATCGGCGTAGAAGCGATGGTATTCGCCAGCTAATTCCTCAAGGTAGCGCGCAACTCGATGTGGTTCGCGAAGTTCTGCTGCACTTGCGACAACGGCTGGGAATTTACCAATCGCACCAAGTAATTCATTTTCGCGTTCATGAGTAAGCATCGCAGGATCAAAATCTTTCAGCTTCGCCGAAACTTTCAACTCTGCTGCATTGCGCAAGACGCCAGCAATTCGCGCATGAGCATATTGAACGTAATAGACCGGATTGTCATTAGTGCGCTTTTTGAGAACATCAACATCGAGCACCATCGGAGTATCAACGGGGTAGCGAATCAGTGTGTAGCGCGCTGCATCTACGCCAACTTTTTCTACAAGATCTTCCAGAGTAATAATGGTGCCGGCGCGCTTGGAGAGTTTTACCTCTTCCCCGCCTTCCATGATCTTTACCAATTGACCAATCAATACATCAATATTCTTCGCTGGATCATCACCGGCGCATGCGGCAGTTGCTTTCAACCGGCCGACATATCCATGGTGATCGGCGCCGAGCATGTAGATACAGATATCAAATCCGCGCTCACGCTTATTGATGTAATAAGCAGTATCCGAGGCGAAGTAGGTAAGTTCGCCATCGCTCTTTACTAGTACGCGATCTTTATCATCGCCAAAGTCAGTAGTGCGCAACCAGATTGCACCATCTTCGTCAAAGACATGTCCTTGTTTGCGCAACTTCTCTAAACCATGCGCGACCGATCCACCGTCGTGAAGTGTGCGCTCGGAGAACCAGACATCAAAGTGTGTTCCAAAATCTTCTAGTACTTGCTGCTGTTGCGCCAGCTGCAGCTTATAAGCAGCCTCCCGAAAAGCATCGAGTTGTTCTTGCCCTGACAATTTCATCAACTCTGGTTGCTGTGCAATCACTGCTTTTGCTAAATCAAGAATGTAGGCGCCTTGATAACCATTCTCTGGAATTGCCTCGCCTACTGCTGCGGCGCAAACTGATTGGCCAAAGAGATCCATCTGATTTCCGCGATCGTTAATGTAGAACTCACGAGCAACTTTTGCACCAGCTGCACTTAAAACTCGACCTAACGCGTCGCCAACCGCTGCCCAGCGGGTATGACCTAAGTGCAGCGGTCCAGTGGGATTTGCACTAATGAATTCCAGATTGATTGCTGTACCAGCAAGTGCACTTGAATTTCCATAGGTGGCACCAGCGGTTATTACGGTGCGAACCAACTCAGCTAAGTCGGCGCTATTTAAGGTGATGTTGATAAAACCAGGGCCGGCAATATCTACCTTTGCAACTTCAGCAAATGTTTGTAGATCGCGTTGCAACATCTGCGCCACTTCAAGCGGTGACTTACCGCTGCTCTTAGCTAGTTGCAGCGCAATGGATGTTGCGAAATCTCCATGCTCACGGTTTTTTGGGCGCTCAAGGCGCACGCTCGCTGGGATTGTGCAACTGATTTCACCGCGGTCAACTGCAGCGGTGAGCGCGGCAAGAATTTGGGCAGCGAGTTGATCGCTCTGTGAGAGATTTTCTGCGCCCATTTAGCAAGGTTACCTGAATCAATTGGCTAAACGTGGTGGGATAAATATCGAAATAGGCGTTGCGAAAGGATATTTACCGAGCAATGGAGGGCGATTTTGAAACATCTCTGACTTACGCGTAGCCTTACCCCAAGTCAGTGCGTCTTATCTGGCTTCAAATACTCGGTGAAATTCTGACTGAGTTATTTGCGGGAGTGGTGAAATGGCAGACACGCAGGTCTTAGGAACCTGTGTCTTCGGACGTGCGGGTTCAAGTCCCGCCTCCCGCACCAGATTTTTGCAGTTTTTTTAGTTTACTTTGATTAACTAAATTAAATCTTTGAGTAGATCTTCAACGCGTTTCTTAATCTCATCGCGAATTACTCGCACCGCAGCAATTTCTTGTCCAGCCGGATCATCGAGTACCCAATCTTCATATCTCTTACCAGGATAAAAGGGACAGGTATCACCACAACCCATAGTGATCACTACATCTGAATCTTGTACCGCTTCATTGGTAAGAATCTTTGGCGTATTTCGGGAGATGTCGATTCCGATTTCATTCATTGCAAGAAGTGCAATCGGATTGATGGAATCTTTTGGTGCAGAGCCGGCAGAGAGAACTTCTACTTTGCCGCCAGATAACTCCTGCATAAATGCAGCGGCCATTTGCGAGCGGCCAGCGTTATGAACGCAGACAAAGAGAACAGTTGGGAGAAGCGATGGTTTAGTTATGATTACTTGCCATCCCAACGTTGCATCTCTGCTGCGAATGGATCAAGACCCATTGGTCCGAGTTTGAGTGCATACGAGTGGAACTTCTTCAATTCAAATGCTGCGCCAAGTCTGGCTTTAGCATCTTCGCGACTTTGCATCCAGATCTTCTCCCCCACTTTGTATGAGATTGCTTGACCTGGCCATCCTAGGTAACGGTCGATCTCGCTCCGGGCGAAATCTTCGTCCATGAGCGCTTTGTTCACCAGAGTTTCATAAGCCGACTCTGCGTTCCAGACATTTCCATTCTCATCTGCATAACCAAGGTGCATACCAATATCTACAACAATGCGCGCTGCCCGAAGTGCCTGTCCTGAGAGATAACCCATTTCAATTCCAGGTTCATCGAATGCGCCGAGTTCATCCATCAAACGTTCGGCATAGAGCGCCCAACCTTCGCCATAACCGCTAATCCACGCATCGGTACGTTGGAATCTTGTAAGGCGATCACTCTCCAGAATTGCTGTTGCGCATTGCAAGTGATGACCAGGAACTGCTTCGTGATACCACGTTGATGCAATGTGCCACCAACTAAAGACATCTTTACCCATCGTCGGATACCACGTTGTGCCAGGGCGAGATAGATCCTCACTAGGTGGCATGTAATAGGGGGCTGCCGCGCTTCCCTCAGGTGCTAGACGCGCATCACAGAATTTGATTCGATCATCGATATCAAAGTGCGTGCCATCCATCTTCTTTACTGCAGCTTGGGTGAAATCTTTCAACTTGGTAAGCAGTGCATCGCTACCGTGAATGAGTTGATCTGGTGCAGTTTCTAAATAATCAGCAACTTCGCGCAGCGACTTTGCATCTGGCTTAATCTGCGCTGCAACTTTCCACATTCGTGCATTGATTGCAGCTAAATCTTGAATACCCCATTCATAAATTGCCTTGAGATCCAATGTGGCACCAGTGAAATAACGGGACCAATGTGAATAACGTTCGATACCAACTCCATCGACTGGATTAGAAAGTGGCGCATACACTTCTCTTAACCACTTACTTATCTCGCCACACGCCGCATCGGCTTGTGCGGCTGCGCTATGCAAGTGCGGATATTTTTTATCTGAATCAATTCCAGTGGCAAAACTTTGATAAGCACCTTGGGCATACACCGCTAATTGATCGGCCACGCCAAGCACTTGTCGCCGCGCAGTGACTTTCCCAAGTTTTTGCATTTCGGTGATGCAGGAAACCCACGACTGCATCGATTTCTTCACTTCGCCAAGGCGCTGGGTAATAGTCTCAATTTCCGCTGCGCTGCTAAGTGGCATTAATTCAAAAACTTGGCGAATCGAAGAAACCGGCGAGGCCAGAACGCTCCAGAGAATGTGATTTTCATGCGAATCATGAAGTGCTAAGCCACTTTCAAGGCGCTCTTTGAGAACTGCAGCAGCCACTCGATCGATGTCATCAATGGGTTGGAGCGTTGCAAGCATTGCCAGCGTTGATCGCACAAGGACTGCGCTCTTCTCACTACCAGCAAGTGAGAAATCATTGAGTAGATGGTCATAGCCTGGCACGCCAAGACTGGTTGCATTAATTGGGCTGAGCGCCACCGATTGCACCATGTATTCATCGCTGAGTTGAAAAATCGCAGATCTATGAGTTGTCATGAGCCATTCTTAGCACCCCTATTTTCTATCTGCAACCAATATGCAGGTAAGAAGGGCGCCGTAGAACTTTATGAGAAATCTTGTTACTTTCACCCCTTACTACTTCGCTAAATCTAGTTCGCCGCCCGTGAAAATTAAGGAGCTTGAAATGTCAGCAGAATGGTCCTTTGAAACAATTCAAATTCATGCAGGTCAAAGTGCAGATCCCACAACTGGTGCACGCGCGCTGCCGTTGTATCAAACAACTGCCTACCAATTCCGTGACACTCAACATGCCGCCAATCTCTTTGCTCTTGCTGAGATGGGAAATATTTACACCCGCATCATGAACCCAACGCAAGATGCAGTAGAACAACGCGTCGCTGCCCTTGAAGGTGGCGTTGCTGCACTTCTTCTTGCATCAGGTTCTGCTGCGACATCTTTTGCAATCATGAACGTCGCCGAAGCTGGCGATCACATAGTTTCTAGCCCAAGTCTCTACGGTGGAACTTACAATCTCTTCCATTACACCTTGCCAAAGTTCGGCATCGAAGTGACATTCGTTGATGATGCCTCCGATCCAGAGTCATGGCGCAAAGCAGCTCGCCCAAATACCAAGGCATTCTTTGGCGAGACTATTGCTAATCCAAAGAATGAAATTTTGGACATCGAAGCTGTTGCGAAAGTTGCCCACGAAGTTGGCGTGCCGCTGATCGTCGATAACACTGTTGCAACACCATTTCTGATCAAGCCAATTGAATTCGGTGCTGACGTTGTTGTTCACTCGGCTACGAAGTTTCTCTCTGGCCACGGCAATGCAGTAGTTGGCGCCATTGTTGATGCTGGCAAGTTCGATTATGCGAAGTATCCCGATAAGTTCAAGGGCTTCAATGAGCCAGACCCTAGCTACCACGGCTTGGTTTACTCACAAGCACTTGGCGTTGGTTCGGCATTTGGTGCAAATCTTTCTTACATCTTCAAGATTCGTCTGCAATTGCTCCGCGATTTAGGTGCAGCGGTTTCACCATTTAATGCATGGCTACTTGCGCAAGGTTTAGAAACTTTGAGTTTGCGCATGGAGCGTCACATTGAGAACGCACGCGCGGTTGCAACGTGGTTGGAATCTCATCCAAGTGTTTCCAAAGTGAATTACTCAGCACTCTCATCGTCACCATGGAATTCACTTGCTAAGAAATATTCTCCTAAGGGTCCAGGTTCCGTTCTCTCCTTCGAACTTAAAGGTGGAACTGAAGCGGGTAAGAAGTTTGTGGAATCACTCAAACTCTTTAGCCACGTTGCCAACATCGGTGATGTTCGCTCGCTCGTTATTCATCCAGCGACAACAACTCACTCTCAACTCTCACCAGAGGAGCAACTAGCCGCCGGTGTCACACCTGGCTTGGTTCGATTGAGCCTAGGACTGGAAAACATCATTGATATCAAGGCTGATTTAGAAGTGGGTTTCGCGGCAGCGAAGTAACTTCTCGAATCTGCGTAATTTGAGGGTAATCTCTCTCTTATGACGATTGCACCACCGAAACTACGGGGGTGGTTCCACCTCGGAGCCTCTCCCGTAGTTTTTATTGCATCGCTGCTCTTATTTATTTTCACGAAGAATTCCTTGAAGTGGGCAGTTGCCCTCTATTCACTCAGTGCAATTACTTTATTTAGCGTCTCCGCTATTTATCATCGCGTGCCGTGGGTTCCAGCGAAGAAGAAAATTTGGCGCAGGTGGGATCACGCAAATATTAATTTTCTGATCGCCGGTTCTTACACACCATTTGCAATGACCTTGCTCCATGGCAGAGATCGCACCATCTTGATGAGTGTGGTCTGGACTGGGGCAATCATCGGAGTTTTGGTAAGAATATTCTGGTTAGGTGCACCGCGCTGGTTTTATGTAGTTAATTACTTATTACTTGGCTGGGTTGCCGTCGCCTATCTCCCAGCAATTTATCGAACAGGCGGGCTTTGGGTTCTCATTCCAATCATTCTCGGTGGCATTTTTTATTCCATCGGTGCAATCTTCTATGCGTTGAAATTTCCAGGACCGCAAGCGCGCTATTTCGGCTTTCACGAGCTCTTCCATGTATTCGTCATTGCAGCGTGGGCTGTGCAATACCTCGCCATTTCTATCGCCATTTACCGCGCTTAATTACGACCGCCTGAGCGCGCACTTTCGCTTCACCTACCTTTTCCTCTAACCTAACCCTCTAGAGATCGCTCCTGATGGAGCGCCGATGAAAGGCACATAAATGGGCGAGAAGAGTGGCTTCCTAAGTTGGGTGGGCTTCAAAAATGAAGAGGCCACCACCAACGCGCCAAGTTCTGTCGACCGTATTCGCGAATTAGAGAGTCAACTCTCCGATCTTCGCTCTCGCCGAGACATTACCTCTCTTTCCAAAGAAGAGTTTGAAATTCTTGCAACTGAAACTGCTATGTCCATCATTCGCTCTGCACAATTGCGTGAAGCAAAAGCCACCGCGGCAGCTGATCGTGTTGTGAATGAAAGTGGCAGACAAGCGCGCGACTTATTAGAAGGTGCAGATTCCAAGGCAAAATCATTGCTATCAAGTGCAGAAGCTCGTGGTCGTAAATATCTCAGCGCTGCCGAAAATGATGCACAGGAAATTCTCCAGCGTGCAGAGACAAGTGCTGAGGCGCTTCTTGAAACTAAGCGCCGCGAGAGTGCGCACATTGCAATTGTTGCTCGGCGTGAAGGTGAACGCATTATTGGCGAAGCCACAGCGAATATCACTGATTATCGTCAATGGTTATCAGGAGTTATCTCAGAGGCGGAGCGGTTACATCGAATTCAAACCCAGTCACTTTCGGCTGCTGAAGAAGCGATTGCACAATCTCGCGCTCGACTAGATAGTGCATTCTCTCGACTTGCAGAGTTACAAGCATCCGTCATGGCGCGACTTAATGAAGATGGAACTCCTATTATTGATCGCCCGGCTAATGTGAAGAGTGAGCGAGTTCGTGGCGCAATTTCTGCCCCGAAGAAGTCCACAAGCACCCGAACTTCCTCAGCGAAGTCGACAAGAAAGAAAGCTGCTGGAAAAAGTAAAAAACGGAAGTAATTACTTTGACTCAAGTTCGCGACATTCGTTACATCCCAGCAATTGATGGCTTGCGTGCTTTTGCCGTTATTGCTGTAATTCTTTATCACTTAAATCTTGGGTGGATACCTGGTGGCTTCTTAGGTGTTGATCTCTTCTTTGTCATCTCTGGTTATGTCATCACTCGCCTTTTGCTCGATTCAATTCAAATTCGCGGAGGCTTAGATCTACGCGGTTTCTACTTAGGGCGCTTTCGCCGCCTCTTTCCACCTCTACTCTTCCTCGTTGTCTCCACATTGCTTTTCGTTGGTGTCTGGGCACCGGAGACAATTAAGCGATTTCTTACCGATTTAACATTTGTCTTTACGGGAACGATGAATTGGTGGTTGGTCTATCGCCATCAAGATTATTTTGAATCGATGAGCAGGCCACCCCTTCTGCAACATACCTGGTCGCTCGCGGTAGAAACTCAGTTCTATCTCGTCTGGCCGCTCATTCTCTTCTTCCTCTTTAAGAAATTTTCTAGGTCTGCAATTCCAAAAGTTGCTCTGATCATCGCCGCAGCATCTGGAACTGCGCTATTTCTCTGGAGCATTAAGGCTGATTACTCCAGTCAGAGTCAGCTCAGCCACATCTACTTTGGAACAGATACCCATAGCATCGGGCTCTTTCTTGGTTCAGCACTTGCAGTAAGTTGGATTCCCCAAAACTTAACAACCAACATCGCAAAGGGTGCGCAGAACTTTATCGATGGCATTGGCCTCTTTGGCCTCTTTGGTCTGATCGCATCATTTCTCTTTATCCACGAAACTGATGCAACGCTCTATCGTTTGGCCTTCCCGATTGCCGGCATCTTTGGCTGCGCACTAATCGTTTCGCTAGTTCATCCGGCATCACGAGTTGCACCGCTTATGGCCCATCCAGCAATGGTCTGGATTGGCCGCCGATCCTATGCAATCTACTTATGGCACTGGGTTATTTTTCAAGTTACTCGCCCCACAACAGATTTAATTGGCGCCAACTGGGCGCTCTTCTCACTGCGCATTCTCATTGTCTTTGCACTCTCTGACATTTCCTATCGATGGGTTGAATTACCAGCACGCAATGGCACGATCGAGAATTGGTTTATTGGCCTCAAATACCGAACCAAAGCTGCACAACTCCGCGCCAAAGTATCGCTCTGCATGGTGATCGTTTCCCTGCTCACCGCAATAACCGTCATTAGCGTTGGAGCGGTGCAGAAAGGTGAAGCAATCAACTCAACTGTTGCGAAGAGTTTGATTGCAGCACAAGAGGATGTCTCCGTTGGCGCAGATACTTCCGGTCTCTGGGTAGTTGGAGATTCAGTAATTCTGGGTATTCGTTACCAACTGGCCCAACAGCAGAAAATCGCAATCATTAACGCTCGCGTAGGGCGCCAAGCAAATGAATTGCTCACAGTCCTCAAAGCTGACCTCACCAAAATGGCGAAGAATCCAGTACTTCTTGACTTAGGAAATAACAATATTTTGAGCGAGAGTGAAGTAACGCAGATCTTTGATTTGTTAAAGAATCAGCCACGGGTTGTTGTTGTTAATACTGCAGTGCCACGCATCTGGCGCGATCAGAACGATAATTTGATTGCCCAAGTAGCAGCGCGCTATAGCAACGTCAAAGTTGTTGATTGGCGCAGCATCTCACAAGGCCATCCAGAATATTTCGGTCCAGATGGCGTGCACCTACTGCCAGAGGGAGTCAATGCTTTTGTCTCTGCAGTAGTTCCTTACTTACCCTCAACAAAATCCAATTAGTAGATAAAAAATAACCCCCGCAGATTGTCTGCGGGGGTTATTTTTAATTCTTTAATTAACTTCCAGCGTATTGACCTGGTAGGCCAAATACTTTTCCGGCAATTACTTGACCATCAGAGTAGACAGTAGAGACTCTAAAGGAACTCCATCCAGCTGCATCAGATTTCGTGACTGCATATTCCATCATCGCACCATCTACCTTGCCAGCTGCAGCGAATGCGCCACCGTTAGAACTAATTTCAATGGTGTATCCGGTAATTCCTTCACTTGCGGTCGGTGCCTTCCAGAAAATTGTGGCACCTGATGCGGTGTAGTGAGCAACGATTCCTACTGGCGCCTCGTGGTTAGCGAGTGCAGCTGCTGGAGAAGTTGCTGCCTCTGAAGTTTCAGGTGCTGCGCTCAT
>Ga0209297_1001071_pt1 | contig 16016 bp, 13 predicted proteins | sample S_130805_MF_Meta_FD_187322 | JGI IMG/M metagenome (GOLD analysis project Ga0209297, IMG submission 187322) | Freshwater microbial communities from Lake Simoncouche, Canada to study carbon cycling - S_130805_MF_MetaG (SPAdes) (version 2) | ecosystem: Environmental > Aquatic > Freshwater > Lake ... | reverse complement strand
TTCCTTTCTATGGATATGCCCGCTGTTAATTCGTATAAAGATGGCGTGATCGCTCGACTTCACAAAGGATTGCAAGGTCTAGTTAAATCAAGAAATATTACATACATCGAAGGTCACGGTCGTTTGGTGTCCAGTGACACCGTCGAAGTCAATGGCGAAAAGTACACAGGCAAGAATGTTGTACTCGCAACAGGTTCTTATGCGAAAACTTTGCCTGGGCTTGAAATTGATGGCACCAAAATTATTACATCAGATCATGCGACTAAATTGGAATACGTACCAAAGAGTGTGATCGTCCTTGGCGGTGGCGTTATTGGTTGCGAATTTGCATCCGTTTGGAAATCTTTTGGAGCTGAAGTAACAATTATTGAAGGTTTGTCACACCTTGTTGCTCTTGAAGATGAATCTTCCAGCAAACAGCTCGAGCGCGCATTTAGAAAGCGTGGAATTAATTTCGAACTTGGTGTTCGCTTTGCATCGGCTTCTATCAACGGTGACACCGTGACCGTAACACTAGAAGATGGCAAAACTTTCAGCGCAGATGTACTGCTCGTCAGCGTGGGTCGTGGACCAGTTTCTGCAAACCTCGGATATGAAGAGCAAGGTATTTCTATGGACCGAGGCTACGTACTAGTTGACGATAAGTGCCGCACAAATGTGCCTGGTGTATGGGCAGTTGGCGATTTAATCCCAACTCTGCAACTAGCTCACGTTGGATTCGGTGAAGGAATTTTGGTTGCCGAAGAGATTGCAGGACTTAACCCTCGTCCAATTAATTACGATGGTGTTCCACGCGTTACATACTCTGAACCAGAAGTTGCCTCCGTTGGTCTAACAACAGCCCTTGCAAAAGAGCGCGGATACGATGTTGTTGAATTAAATTATGATTTAGCAGGAAATGGAAAGGCTCAAATTTTGCGCACAGCAGGTTCGGTTAAATTGGTTTCACAAAAAAATGGCCCAGTACTTGGTATTCACATGGTTGGTTCTCGAGTTGGAGAATTACTAGCTGAAGCCCAATTAATTTTTAACTGGGAAGCAAGTGCCGATGATGTTGCACCACTTATTCATGCACACCCAACACTGTCAGAAGCCATGGGAGAAGCACACATGGCACTCGCCGGTAAACCGCTTCATGCTCACGGATAATCTAGGGAGAAAACAATGACATTTTCAGTAACGATGCCAGCACTTGGCGAGAGCGTGACAGAAGGAACAGTCACACGTTGGTTAAAAGCCGAAGGTGATCACGTTGCTGTTGACGAACCGTTGCTAGAAGTTTCTACTGACAAAGTTGATACTGAAATTCCATCTCCTGTTGCAGGAACACTTCAAAAAATTGTAGTAGGCGTTGACCAAACAGTTGCAGTTGGTGCAGAACTTGCAGTAATTGCAGATGGAGCAGCCGCACCGGTAGCAGCTCCTGTAGCAGCGCCAGTTGTTGCGGCTCCACCAGTTGTAGCGGCTCCACCAGTTGTAGTTGCACCACCTGTCGCACCAGTTGTTACGGCGCCCCCGGTTGTCGTTGCTCCACCCGTTGTAGTTACACCAGTTGCAGCACCTGTTGCCACAGATCCTGATGCATATGTCACTCCAATTGTTAGAAAGTTAGCCTCAGAACTCGGAGTTAATCTCTCTTCGATTCAAGGTAGCGGAGTTGGCGGACGAATCCGAAAAGAAGATGTCCAAGCAGCCGCTAAACCATCTGTCATTCAGAGTGCCCCTGTTGCACAATCTGCATCGCCATCTTTGGCGCCGGTTGCAGCATCTCCATTGCGCGGAACAACCGTCACGATGTCGCGTCTTCGTAAAGTTATCGCAGCTCGAATGGTTGAGTCATTACAAGTAAGCGCACAACTAACAACTGTCATTGAAGTTGATGTAACCAAGATTGCGCGTTTGCGAGATCGCGCGAAGGCTTCGTTTGAAGCTCGCGAAGGTGTGAAACTTACGTTCCTTCCATTCTTTGCAGTTGCTGTCTGCGAAGCACTGAAAGTGCACCCTGTACTAAATTCATCCGTCGAAGGCGATCAAATTACTTATCACGGGGCAGAACACCTCGGAATTGCCGTAGACACAGAGCGTGGATTATTAGTTCCAGTTATTCATAGCGCTGGAGATTTAAATATGGGCGGCATCGCTCGCAAAATTTCAGATCTTGCAGCGCGTACTCGCGATAATAAAGTTTCACCAGACGAACTCGGCGGCGGAACATTTACGCTAACAAATACCGGAAGCCGTGGGGCGCTTTTTGATACTCCAATCATTAACCAACCACAAGTTGCAATTCTCGGTCTTGGCGCAATTGTGAAGCGACCAATGGTTGTACGTGGTGAAGATGGTGGCGAAACTATTGCAATTCGTTCAATGGTTTATTTGGGACTTTCATACGATCACCGCGTTGTAGATGGCGCAGATGCTGCTCGATTCTTGGTAACACTTAAAGAGCGTCTGGAACAAGGTGCATTTGAATCGGACCTCGGTCTCTAATGCCAACAATGCAACGCGTTGCAATCACCGGTGCATCCGGAATGATTGGTACGGCACTTGTTGGTCATCTCAAATCTGAAGGTTACACAGTTCAAAAGTTAGTTCGTAGACCAAGTCGTTCAGCGGAAGAAATTACATGGGATCCACACACTGGTGTAGTTGATCTTGAAGCACTTGCAGGTGTCGATGCAATCATTCACTTAGCTGGCGCTGGCGTTGGAGATAAGCGTTGGACAAAAAAATATAAGAGCGAGATCTTAAATTCTAGACTTCTTGGAACAACTGCAATTGCCAATGCAGTAAACGCTGTTAAACCATCAGTATTTATTAGTGCAAGTGCCATTGGTTGGTATGGAGAAACAGGAAATCGCGCTGTTATCGAAACAGATCGGGCGGGAGAAGATTTCCTCGCTGCGGTGTGCCGTGAATGGGAAGGCGCTGCTGATTTAGTTCAGGGTGTGCGCACTGTAAAACTACGCACTGGATTAGTACTTGATCCAACTGGTGGCGCACTCGGTCGAATGCTTCCGCTCTTTCGATTTGGTTTTGGTGGAAAACTTGGCAATGGAAAACAATGGTGGTCATGGATTACATTGCACGATCAAATTCGAGCCATCGTTTTTGCACTGGAAAGTAAAATAGAAGGTCCAATCAATTTAACATCACCAAACCCTGTAACAAATCAAGAATTTACAGCTGGTCTTGCTCGTGCACTTCACAGACCAGCACTGTTTCCTGCACCTGCATTCGCTTTAAAAATTGCACTCGGTGGTTTTTCCTCTGAGATTTTAGGTTCTAAAAAAGTTTTGCCACAGGCGCTAATTGATGCGGGATTTGTTTTCGATTATCCCCATATTGCGCCCGCACTTGCTGCACTAGTCGACTAAGACTGAAAGCGCGGCTAACCGTCCAGATAACAATGCGCCATTTTGTGAAGGCGCACTCTTGTAATCCCCCGCAAGGTAGATCGAATCTTCGACGTGAGAACTTGAAGCCATCTGGCTTTGTAATCCAGCCAAGGGCAAAGCACTTGGAATTTCATACTTTGCAACCAATTTCCACTTTCTAGTATCGGTTCCATACAAAATCGATAAGTGTCTGCGAACCTCTGATTCCGTTGCCGGCAAAATACTTGTACTCGAAATCAATGACTTACCCGCCGGCGCATAACTCGGAAGCATGTTTGAAATAACAATCGTATTTACTAGCGGCCCACGGTTTTGACTATCAATAATCAAAGATTTGCTCTGCGTAGGACTTTCATTGGTCGAGTGATACCAGGTCGTACAGCCAACTAATTGGGGTACTTCCGTTAAATCCAGTAGTTGCGCCGCTGTTGTAGCATCTGTTGCAACAATGATTGCATCTGCTTCGTATTTTCCTTTGGATGTTTTTACAACATTGTTCTTGATTGAATTGACTTGAACGCCGTACTCAATTGAATCAACTCGCGCAGCTAGTGCTTCTGAAAAAGCTTTGATACCGCGGGCCGGCAATCCAGAATTTCCAGTGACAAAGTGCCCGATTGCAGTGCGTCCATATTCTGCATTCACCAGCAATGGATCTGCCAGAAATACGCCAGTTAAAAATGGTCTAAGAACTCGTTCGTACGTTTTACCGACGCCATTGATTTTAAGTTCTTCACCAACGCTTGCGACGCGACTTCGCTTGATTAAGTACTTAACTAAGCGGATTTTTTCGATCACCGAACCAGTCTCTGAGTTAAAAACAGAGAAAAGAGCGACTCGTGGATCGCCAATTCGAATACGTCTGTCATCACGCGCCACTTCAATAACCGATGAAGCAGAGACAAAATCGATTTCTTTAGTGATCCCTAACCTTTTGATCTCTGGATAATTTACGTTAAGAAGTTGAAATCCGCGGTCACAGATAAATCCATCAATTAGGTCACTCGTGACACGTCCCCCAGGACGATCACTGCTTTCAAGGAGAGTCACAGAAGCGCCTTCGTTTTGTAAGGTAATCGCTGCGCTGAGTCCAGCCAATCCAGCACCGATAACAATTACCTTCTTAGGCAAGATCACTCATCTCACGCGCCTGATCAATGATGCGAGCAACGTCTAATATTTCTTGAGCTGAAATTGGCATTGGTGTTTTATCTGTAATTGCATCGTGAACCAATGAATAGAAAACGCAATAGTTGCCGTTATCTGCTTCAAAACTTTCTACTTTTTCTCCGCGATGAATAAATGCTTCAGATGCGGTTGGCTGTTGCCACTTACCGTCTTGAGGTAAAACTCCTGAACGCAATAGCCCTTCTTGCGGATCTAACTCTTCGATAACCAAGGCACCTTCACTGCCAATCACGCGCATTCTCGGTCCTGGCGCCCCTACAACGGCACTGGCTGAAAGAATTGATTCAACCCCACTGTCATGTGCGAGAACGAGCAATGCATCATCATCTGCGCCACCACGAACACTTCGAACTCTTGCACTCTTTAACTGCGCAGGTCCGAAGCAATCAATAGCAGTTGAAATCAAATGTGGTTGCAAATCCAATAAAAGACCGCCACCTTCAGCTACTGAGATTGTTTCTCGCCAGGATTGTGGGTTAAGCGTCGGACGAAAACGTTCAAAGCGTGAATCCATTCGCAAAACATTTCCAATATGACCATCTCTGATCACTCGTTTTAACGTGAGAGTGTCACTGTCCCACTTGCGATTGAAATAGGTCGTAATGGCAACGTTGGCAGAATTCGCTGCATCCAGAATTTCCTTGGTTTCATTTAAGTTGCGGCCCATTGGCTTATCAACAACGAGTGCAATCCCGGCGTTAATTGCTGCGAAAGCTTGCGACGCATGTACTTGATTGCCCGAAGCAATTACAACTAAATCAATACCTTGATCGCATAGTTCTTGTATTGAGCTAACTATCTTTGCCTGCGGAAAATCCTCTTTTGCGTGGCGCTTTCTCACGTCATTATTTGTAAGAATCGCTGCCACTTCAAAGTTTGTTGCCGACAACATTGGAGCATGAAAACTTCGGCCGGCTAGTCCATAACCCGCTATACCGACTCGAAGTTTCATCTGCCCTACTTAATGTTTTTAGCTGGCCACCAAATTTTTGGTCCAAGCAAATGAACCAAAGCAGGAACCAGAATTGAGCGAACTACAAGTGTGTCGAGTAAAACGCCAAAGGCAACTGCAAATCCAATTTGAGCCAACGCGACCAATGGGAGAACTCCCAAGACAGTGAAGGTTGCCGCTAGGACAACTCCAGCAGATGTGATAACCCCGCCTGTGACTGTTACACCCTTTGTCACACCCGCAATGGTTCCGATTTTGATTGCTTCTTCACGCACACGAGTCATCAAGAAGATGTTGTAGTCAATACCGAGTGCTACTAGGAAGATAAATGTGAAGAGTGGGAAACCAGTATCTGCTCCCGCGAAACCAAAGATGTGGTTGAAGACAAGCGCAGATACTCCAAGCGTGGCGACAAAAGAAAGAATTACTGTAACCAAAAGGACTACAGCTGCGACAATGCTGCGAAGTAGTAATCCGAGAATAATTGCAATTAGAAATAGCACAATTGGAATTATCAAATTGCGGTCGTGAGCTGCTACAACATTAAGGTCATAAAAAGTTGCGCTAATTCCGCCCACTAGTGATTGTGAATCGATTGAATGAACAGCATCTCGGATCACCGGGACTAAATTACGCCCTTCTTTGGAATCTGCAGGCACATTCAATGTGGCATCCAGAACTACCTTGCCATTGATAACTTTTATCGCTGGCATTGGTTGACCTGGTAACACTTGACCATCAACTTCTGGCACAACGCTAGAAACTCCGTCGATTGATTTGAGTGCAGCGATCGCTTCGGACACTTTGGATTCCGTAATCAGAATTTGAGTGGGTTGACTCTGTCCACCTGGGAAGTGTTCAAGCAAAACATCTTGACCAATTAGCGAATCAGGACGTGATGTGAAGCCTTCTGTTGTTGAAATACCACTTGCTTTTAGAGTTGTGATAAATCCAGCGAAAACCAGAAGAATTACTGTCGTAACGATTGCAAATTTCTTCGGACTATTCGCTGTTGCATGAGCCACCTTTGACCACAGCCCAGTGAGTTTTTCATCTTTATCATCGTGACGTGGCACCCTTGGCCAAAATATCCAACGCCCGAATACCACGAGCAATGCAGGCAATAAAGTCAAAACAGTAATCATTGAAGCGACAATTCCAATTGCTCCAACTGGGCCAAGGCCACGCGTATTACTGAGCTGCGACAAAAGTAGAACAAGTAATCCAAGAGTTACTGTGCTGCCAGAGGCGATGATTGGTTCTACAACTCCGCGCCAGGCAACTTTCATTGCGTCAAATCTTGAATCAAAATGGTGAAGTTCCTCGCGGTAGCGGGCAATCAACAAAAGTGCATAATCGGTTGCACCACCAATAACCAACACCGACAAAATTCCTTGCGACTGCCCGTCCAGAGTAATTAGATCCTGCTTTGCCAGAATATAAATCACAGCGCCGGCAAGTGCTTCTGCTACAAGCGCCGTGAACAAAGGCAATATCCATAACACCGGTGATCGATACACAACAATCAAAATAAGAGCAACCACACTTAATGTCGTAAGCAGCAAAGTGGAATCAATGGCGCCAAATGCGCTGAATAAATCTGCAAAAATTGCAGCAAAGCCGGTGACATGAGTTTCGAGCCCAGCGGATTTTGCAAATTCATCCGAATAAAAACGAATTGCATTAACAACTGCAGGTAATGCCGGTTTTTTGTCCGCTAACTGAGCCGTCGCTTTGGCATTATCGAAAGGTACATTGGCTAACAAAGCCTTTCCGTCCTGGGAGGGAAATGTAAAGAGTTGCTGACCTGAAGTCAGATAATCTCCGATAGTTTTTTCAACACCTTCTATTTTTTTACCATCAATATCAACGAGTGGCTTGCTGGCCAGTGTTGCAAGGAATGTATTCGCAGATGCAATTTTTTCGGGAGTTACGTCGCCAACAAAGAGAACCAACGCTGGTAACTCTCTATTTGCATTAACGCTGAAGGCTTTATATTCATCAGCAAACTTTTGAGCCTCAACATTGGCAGGCAAGAAATCTGCATTGTCATTTTTTTGAACAGATGACAGATTTCCAAATAAAGGTCCAGTTACTCCGGTAAGGGCTAGCCACCCAACGATCATTACGATTGCTATCCAGAGAGGTTTGCGACCTTTAGTTTTTGTTGAAGACACAAAGAATCCTTACGTGAGATTTACTGCCGATTGGCAAAGGGTTAGATGCGAAGTTTATAAGAAAGGCTAAGCCAAACCGAACCGTACGCGCATATGTAATCCTTCTCACCTCAATTTTCGCCCTCACGGGGTCCCCCATTAGGCTTACCTTTGTGAGCCCAACTGCAGTAACCACTATTGCAATAAATCATTTTGGGCAGATTCAATATTTGGAAGCACTTGAGATGCAACGCGAAATGCACTCGAAAGTTGCTGAGAAACTTCGAGAAAACACAATCATGCTTTTAGAACATCCTCCTGTATTTACAGCCGGAAAGAGAACATTAGATTTCGAACGCCCATCGGATGGAACACCAGTTATTAACGTTGATCGCGGTGGAAAAATTACATGGCATGGACCCGGACAAATTGTCGGTTACCCAATTCTTAGACTTTCTAAACCGACTGAATTAGTTGGTTTTGTACGCGAAATTGAAAGTGCACTCATCGACACATGTAATGAATTTGGGTTACACGTACAGCGGATCAAAGGTCGTTCAGGTGTGTGGATCAAGGATGATGTTAATCCTCGCAAAATTGCAGCAATCGGAATCCGTGTAGCAAAAGGCACCACGATGCACGGCTTTGCATTAAATGTTAATCCTGATCTTTCCGCTTTTTCTCAAATTATCCCCTGCGGCATTGCAGATGCCGAAGTAACTTCAATGGCTAAAGAATTAAAGCGTGAAATTAGTGCTTCGGAAGTGATGCCAGTTCTAGAACGCAATCTCCTTTCAACACTGGGTAAGGTTTGCGCATGACAATTGCACCTGAAGGTCGCAAGATGATTCGCATTGAGGCACGTAACGCCCTTGTACCAATTGAGCGTAAACCTGAGTGGATTAAAACTCGCGCGAATATGGGACCTGAATACACGCGTCTTCGTTCATTAGTTAAGTCAGAGGGCTTGCACACCGTGTGCCAGGAAGCTGCATGTCCAAATATTTTTGAATGCTGGGAAGATAAAGAAGCAACATTCTTAATTGGCGGAGAAAAATGCACGCGAAGATGCGATTTTTGCAATATTGATACAGGTAAACCCGATCCAATTGATCGCGAAGAACCACGCAAGGTCGCTGAATCTGTAAAAACTATGGGATTGAAGTACGCAACAATCACCGGAGTCACGCGCGATGACTTAGAAGACGAAGGCGCATGGCTTTACGCCGAAACAATTCGAAAGGTTCACGAATTAAATCCTGGTTGCGGCGTAGAAATGCTTGCTCCTGATTTTCATGCAAAAGCCGAGCTTCTCAATCAAATCTTTGAAACTCAGCCAGAAGTTTTCGCACACAATTTAGAAACAGTTCCACGTATTTTCAAGAGCATTAGACCCGCATTTACTTACGAAAAATCACTGACGGTGATCACTATGGCGCGAGATTTCGGCTTAATCACAAAATCCAATTTGATTTTAGGTCTTGGAGAAACGCGAGAAGAGATTTCTCAAGCACTTCTTGATTTACGAAGTGCAGGGTGTGATCTCATAACTATTACTCAATATTTACGACCAACTAATCGTCACCATCCCGTTGAGCGATGGGTTAAACCAGAAGAGTTTGTTGAACTCGCAGCAGAGGCCAAAGAAATCGGATTCCTGGGCGTAATGAGTGGTCCACTAGTTCGTTCTAGTTATCGTGCTGGTCGTCTGTATAAAGAAGCCATGGCTGCAAAGTCAGGTGTAACTCGTGGCTGATTTTGTCTATCCCCCAGTGGTGGTAGCAATCAAATCTTTTTGGAAATATTTAGATCTTCGATTCTCTTTTTCGGGAGAAGAAAATATCCCGCAAGAAGGCGGCGCAATCCTTGCCATCAATCACATCGGATACTTGGATTTTGCACTTGTTGGAACTGCAGTACTTCCGAAGAAACGCTACGTACGGTTTATGGCAAAGAAAGAAATTTTTAACAACAAGTTAGCCGGTCCATTGATGCGCGGGATGCACCATATAAGTGTTGATCGTGGAAATGGTTCTGCTTCATTTGTTGCAGCCCTTCGAGCGCTTCGTAAGGGCGAAATCGTTGGCATCTTTCCTGAAGGAACAATTTCTACAAGCTTTGAGATCAAGCAACTGAAATCTGGTGCAGTAAGACTTGCAATGTCTGCTGGTGTTCCCGTGATTCCAACAATCGTGTGGGGCAGTCAAAGAGTGTGGACCAAAGGTGTTAAAAAGAATTTATTAAGGAAAAGCGTTCCGATTACCGTGGCATTTAATCCACCACTTCATTTCGCAAAAGATTCTGACGTTGAACTCGGAGAAGCCCAATTGCGCGATGTACTTTTGGCCAGTTTAAATAAAGTTCAAGAAGAGTATCCCGATAGCCATCAGGGCCAACGCTGGGCGCCCGTGCGTCTTGGTGGTACGGCCCCTGCCCCACTAAACTTATGAGCATGTTTAAACGAAACAAGAAAAATAAAGAAGCAGCGGTTAAGACTCCGCGCTTTCAAACTTTTAGAGATGCCTATTCTGTAACTAAGAGCGCAAAGCCTTGGATTGGGTTGGCACTTATTGCAGTCTTCTTGGTTGTTTGGGCTGTAGGTATCGGCATCGGTGTCGCAGTTGGTCATCCAATTTATGTCGCTTTCGTATCACTTCCTGTTGCATTGCTCGTAGCAATGTTTTTCTTCACACGACAAGCATCAACGGCTGCGTACTCATCCATTGAAGGTCAATTGGGTGCAGGTGCTTCTGTGTTGATGGCAATTCGCAAAGGCTGGACAACTACACCAGCAGTTGCAGTAGCTCGAAACCAAGACATGGTCCATCGAAGTGTTGGTCGCGCAGGAATTGTTCTAGTTGGCGAAGGTTCTCAAGGCGTTAAGCAAATGTTGGCAGATGAACGTAGAAAATCTGAACGCTTTGCTCCTGGCGTTCCAATCACCGAAGTTATGGTCGGAGATTTGCAAGGTCAAGTATCCATTCGCAAATTACAAAAGCACTTGTCAAAACTTCCGAAGAAACTATCAGCTCATCAAATGCGAGAAGTTCGTGCGCGTTTGAAAGCTGTAGGCGGAATGTCAATGCCAATTCCTAAAGGACCACTTCCAAAGGGTGTTCGAATTCGTTAATTAGTTAAAGCGATTTTTGTTCTACTCAATCGTTCGTGAATTCCTCGGCCATTTTCATCATAGGTAATTGCTGTAATAACGATAACCATTAGCAACGACCGAATAAGTGCTTGAAGAATCGTTGGTTGCCCACCATTTTCGAAATTAACAATTCGCATGCGAAAAACCCTGTGACCTGCAGATGCTCCTTGCAGGGCTATCAAAAGAAAGTACTCTGTAAAAAATATGATCAGGGCGGGCGTTCCAGCATGAGTGGTGCGTTCCAAAAAGGTTCCTGGTCCACTAAAGAAAACAATCGCAATCAGGTAGCTGGCTAACCAATCCAGAGTTATGGCCCCGAATCTTCTTCCTAAACTGACGTCTCGATGCATCCCATAAGCGTAGCCTGAGCCCAAAGACCTGCAATTCTTAACATAGATGTAACACGTGGGTTATGCGTTTTTCACTGATAACTCGTAGCCTTTGCACAAGCGCCCTCGATGAAGCGGTGCGCAAAGCTGTGATCAAAATCAACTGGGAGAAAAATGTTTAAGAACTCTGCAGAAATTTTTGCATTTATTAAAAAGGAAGACGTCAAGTTAATCGACGTTCGATTTATTGACCTTCCTGGTATTCAACATCACTTCAATGTGCCAGTTGAATCATTCGATGAAGCGGTCTTTACAGATGGCCTCATGTTCGACGGATCTTCTATCCGCGGTTTCCAAGCGATTCACGAATCAGATATGAAGTTGCTTCCTATTCCTGGTTCAGCCTTTATCGATCCATTCCGTAAGGAAAAAACTCTCGTCATTTTATTTAGCGTTCACAACCCGGTTGATAACTCACCTTACAGTCGCGATCCTCGCGGTGTAGTAGGCAAGGCTGTCGAATACTTAAAGTCAACAGGAATTGCAGATACTGCATTCTTCGCACCAGAAGCTGAGTTCTATGTATTCGATGCAGTTCGATTCAAGACAGATATGCACGAGTCATACCACCACATTGATTCATATGAAGGCGCATGGAACACCGGTGCTGAATACGATGCTGATGGAACTCCTAACCGCGGTTATCGCACACGTATCAAAGGTGGTTACTTCCCAGTTTCACCAACTGATCAGTTTGCAGACCTACGCGATGAAATGGTTATGAATCTTGGCAAGGTTGGTTTATTAGTTGAGCGTGCACACCACGAAGTTGGTACCGCAGGTCAAATGGAAATTAACTATCGCTTCAGCGACATTCTTAACGCCGGCGATGATGTAATGAAGTTTAAGTACATCATTAAGAACACTGCTTGGGAAAATGGCAAGACTGCAACCTTTATGCCAAAGCCACTCTATGGCGATAATGGTTCAGGAATGCACGTTCACCAATCTCTCTGGAAAGATGGAAAGCCATTGTTCTTCGGAGATGGTTACGCAGATCTTTCAGATATGGCTCGCTGGTATGTCGGTGGTTTACTTAAGCACGCACCATCATTACTAGCATTTACAAACCCAACGGTAAATTCATATCACCGCTTAGTTCCAGGCTACGAAGCACCTGTAAACCTTGTTTACTCAGCACGTAACCGCTCTGCATGTATTCGTATTCCAATTACTGGTTCGAATCCAAAAGCGAAGCGCATCGAATTTCGTTGCCCAGATCCATCTTCAAATCCATACCTAGCATTTGCAGCAATGCTTATGGCTGGCCTTGATGGAATTCAAAACAAAATCGAACCACCAAAGCCTGTCGATAAAGATCTCTATGAACTTGAAGGCGCAGAAGCTGCGGCAATTCCACAAGTTCCGGGCTCCCTTGAAGCAGTGCTCAATAATCTTGAAGCAGATCATGAGTTCTTACTAAAAGGTGGAGTGTTCACTAAAGATCTCATTGATACATGGATCGCATTTAAGCGCACACAAGAAGTTGATTATGTTCGTTTGCGTCCACACCCAGCAGAGTTCGAGCTTTACTTCGATCTCTAAGATTGAACTAATCAAAAGCCCCGCCGCTTCCGTGGCGGGGCTTTTGCTATTCTTACCAACATGAATCGCCTTGGTCTCTTTCTTACTAGATTCATCAAAACAGAGAGTTCAGGCGGAATCGCTCTAGTCACTGCGTGCGTGATTGCTCTTGTCTTTGCGAACTCTCCCCTTCGCGATTCATATGATTCACTATTTTCACCTTTCCATGACTTCATCAACGAAGGCCTCATGGCTATTTTCTTCTTTCTAGTTGGCTTAGAAATCAAAAGAGAGTTTGTTGAAGGTGAGTTCAAGAATCCAAAAAGCGCTGCTCTACCTGTGATCGCAGCCATCGGCGGAATGGCCTTTCCAGCAATAATCTTTTCCACTCTAAATTCTTCAGGCAGTGCGTCATCAGCTTGGGCAGTAGCTATGCCAACAGATATTGCTTTGGCTCTAGGAGCACTCGCACTCCTTGGTTCACGAATAGATTCATCCCTTAAAATATTCTTACTAACCCTGGCAATCGCAGATGATCTATTTTCTATCGTAATTCTTGGAATCTTTTACTCTTCCGGAATTAGCGCAATCAAGATTGCCTCAACAATCGGTGCTGTTTTATTGGCCCTGGCTCTGCCTAGCGGCAAAAAAGTCACAACTACAAGATTAATAAATTGGATTCATCCTTACAGTGCTTTCATAATCATTCCGCTCTTTGCTCTGGCAAATATTGGGGTATATATAGATTTTTCTTCACTCAAAGAAACCGTCTCATCACCTATTGCAGCAGGATTGATATTTGGACGTGTGATTGGAAAAATTGTTGGAATCACCCTCTTTGCCTGGTTAGCGATTCAATTGAAATTTGCCATTAAGCCTGCGTCTTTGAGTTACAAAGAGATTGCTGGGGCGGGAGCACTTGCCGGGATGGGACTTACGGTTTCGCTCTTTATCGCAGACCTCGCTTTAACTTCATCCCAAGATTTAGCGCAAGTTAAAGTTGGGTTAATTGTTGCTGCGCTTATCTCTGCACTTCTTGGATTAGCGATTCTTAAAAAATATTCAGTTAAAAGCGATTAGTTCTCCTGCTGTGCAATGCTCTTTCTGCCAAAAATATAGCGACCAAATGATCCAATAATTATTGCGAATATGACGCCAACGTTTGCATAAGCCCATGCACCATCTTTTCCGCCGATGGCGCCTAAGAAATATCCTTGCCAACTCAACCAAGATGCAAAGGTGTTGGTAACAAATCCCCAACCAATAATTGTTCCAACTGCAACTATGGATATAGAACTCCAGTTGGTAGATCCGTATTTTCCATTAGGAGTAAATAAATCGGCTTCGATATAGCTCTTCTTGCGCATCAAAACATCAGTCACAAATACAGCGCTCCATGCAGCAACTGGCACGCCTAAAGTGATCAAAAATCCTTGGAATGGAAAGAAAAAGTTATCTGCAATCCAGACAATATAAATGGCTCCGATTAACATCAGGACGCCATCAAATGAAGCGGCAATATGGCGCTTCACTGGTACTCCCAAACTAACAAGTGTTAACCCTGAAGAATAAAGATCCAGAATTGCACCACCCACTAAACCTAGAATCGCAACCAGTGAGAAAACAATTAAATACCAAGTCGGCAGAAGTGTTGTAAGCGCCCCTATTGGATCCATTGCAATGGCCTTGGATAAATCTGGATCACTTGCAGATAACGCCGCCCCGTAAATCACAAGGACGATTGGAACAATGGATGCGCCCAGAACTGTCCAGCCAACTACGGATTTACTCTTTACAGATCGTGGTAAATATCGAGAATAATCTGCTGCGGCATTTACCCAACCCAAACCAATTCCAGTAACACCAAAAATAAGGGCGCCAATAAATCCTTGAATCGATCCATTAGGAACATCTAAGACTGCGCTCCACTTAACTGAATCCAGAGTGAGGGCGATGTACCCAAGAGTTAAAAAAATTGTGATTATGGTTAGATACTTTTGAATTTTCATGATTACTTTAAACCCGAGAACGCCACCGATGAGCGTGAGTGAAACTGCCACAATGAATCCAAAAATCATCGCAATATTGCGATCAACATTGCCAACTCGTTCGAAAACTGTTCCGGTAGCCAATGTTGCCAGTGATACTAAAACTGTTTCCCATCCAACAAAGACTAAGTAAGAGAGAAATCCAGGCAAAACATTTCCCTTAACTCCAAATGCAGCACGAGAGAGAACCATTGTCGTTGCATTTGATTTTTTGCCAGCTAGTGAGCTGAACCCAACAACCAAAAAGGAGAGAACTGTTCCGAGAACTGCAGCCAGAGTTGCCTGCCAAAAAGATATTCCAAAGCCTAGAAAGAACGCGCCGTAGGACAGTGCCAATAAAGAAACATTTGCACCACACCAGGGCCAAAATAGATCGCGAGCTCTTCCATGTCGCTCGTTTTCAGCGATTAGGTTTGTGGAGTTAACTTCATATGCTGGCATCTTCCCAAAAACCTTTCTTAGTCCAAGAAAAAGTCGAGTAGAAAATCCTTTGTTCCTGGCGTGACTGAGTATTTCTCTAAATCCGTGATTCCTTCACTTGCAAGGAGCGTGTCATCTACAAAGAAGTTGCCTGTGCATTCCTTTGCATCTCTGTTAAAAATGATGTGTGCAGCATCAGCCAAAATTTGAGGAGTTCTACCTGCTTGCGCATCAATACTCGGAATCATTTGTAGTGCTGCTGTATCGATGACGGTTCGTGGCCATAAAGCATTAACACCAATGCCATCTCGCTTAAATTCTTCTGCCATACCGAGAACGCACATACTCATTCCATACTTTGCCATTGTGTAGGCAACGTGATTCTTAAACCACACAGCCTTCATTGATAGCGGCGGCGAAAGATTGAGGATATGTGGATTGCGACCAGCTTCGGCTGACTTTCGTAAATGCGGCAAAGCTGCTTGTGAAACCAGAAACGTTCCACGCACATTCACATCAAACATCAGGTCAAAACGTTTTGCGGGAGTTTGATCCGTACGAGTTAAGTTGATTGCACTTGCGTTGTTTACCAAAATATCGATTCCACCAAATTGTTCTGCCGTTTTACTGATTGCGGCTTCAATTTGTGCCTCATCGCGGATGTCGCATTGAATCGGAAGAGCCGTACCACCTGCTGCTTCGATTTCTTTTGCTGCCGAAAAAATTGTTCCGGGTAACTTTGGATTCGCTTCCGCAGTCTTTGCTGCGATTGCAATGAGCGCTCCGTCTT
>Ga0209297_1001066_pt1 | contig 16071 bp, 14 predicted proteins | sample S_130805_MF_Meta_FD_187322 | JGI IMG/M metagenome (GOLD analysis project Ga0209297, IMG submission 187322) | Freshwater microbial communities from Lake Simoncouche, Canada to study carbon cycling - S_130805_MF_MetaG (SPAdes) (version 2) | ecosystem: Environmental > Aquatic > Freshwater > Lake ... | reverse complement strand
AACTTAATTTCATTTTAAATACATGTACATGAAAAAATGGCAAATTGTTTTTTTACAATTTTTCTTAGTAAGTGCAAGCATAAACGCACAAGCCCCTTTTTTAGTAAAGCCTTATTTACAAGTGGGGTATGAAGGTAAGCCCTTTGAGCTATCTTTACTTTGGCATACTAAAGACACTATTAATGAATGGCGTGTAGAAGTAAAAACAACTACTAAATGGGAAAGTTCAAAAGCAAATAATTTTAACCTTGTAAATGTGAAAAATGAAACACCCTTTGTAGTATACCATTTTACAGTGAAGAACTTATTAGCTGGAAAGGATTTTGGTTATCGAGTTTTAAATAATAATAAACTTGTTTTTGAAGCATATGGTCATGCTCCAAAATCAAATAATCAAGATTATAAATTTGTTGCCATAGGAGATATTGGCGCTTTAACCAAGGATCAAAAAAAATTAGCCTCTATCATGTATAAGCTTGATCCAGACTATATTGCAGTGCCTGGGGATATTGTTTACAATAGTGGTTTAATAAACGATTATACAGAAAAATTTTGGCCAATTTATAATGCCGACCAGGCGGACTCTTTGGGTGCCCCCTTAATGCGTAAAATTCCATTTATTGCCTCTGTGGGTAATCATGATGCTGAAGACAGAGATATGGATAAAACACCTAGTGCTTTAAGCTATTATTATTTTTGGGAACAACCTTTAAATGGGCTTAAATCAAAAGAAGGCTCTAGTATGGTACCTTTATTAAAAGGTTCAGAGGAGAATAAAAATGCTTTTTACACAGCTGCAGGAAAGGCCTACCCAAGTATGTCTAATTTTTCTTATAATTATGCAAACGCACATTGGACTGTTATTGATGCAGACAATTATGTTGACTGGACCGATTCTACATTATTAAATTGGGTTAAAAATGATTTATTGAACTCCTCTGATCTAAAATGGCATTTTGTATTATTTCACCATCCTGGCTTTAATTCATCAAGAGAACATTTTGAACAACAACAAATGAGACTATTAGCGCCCATTTTTGAAGTTGGAAAAGTAGATGTAGTATTTAATGGACATGTACATAATTACCAACGATCTTTTCCTTTAAAATTCACTCCAGATAGAAAAGGTACACAATTGGTGGGAGGCAAAGATAATAAAACATTAAGAGGTAGAGTTGTCAATGGTAAATGGATTTTGGATAAAAAATATGATGGTGTAAACAATACACAAGCTAATGGTATTATATATTTAGTTACTGGTGCAGGCGGACAGGACTTATATAATCCAGAACAAGAAAATGATCCAGATTCTTGGCAAAAGTTTACACATAAATTTTTCTCTACTGACCACTCCTTAACCTATATTGAATCAAAAGGGGAAACCTTACATTTCAAACAAATTGCATCTAGTGGGAAAATAGTTGATGAGTTTATATTGACAAAAAAGTAATATTAAAATATTAAATTATTGCGTGAGGAAAATACCCCCTGAAATAGGGTCAAATCAGTTGATTTCAGTTTTGTGAAATTATAACTCATTATAAATTAACATGTTCATTTTCTCAAAAAATCTTCATAACCCTGAGGTCTCGGGTTCAAATCCCGATCTCGCTACAGTGTTATTCTTGAGAATAATATAGGAGCTACAAAAAGCAGGCATTAACGGCCTGCTTTTTTGATTTTAAGGGATTTCTCAAATACTCCTACCAGACTGTAGAATTCCCTTAAATCCTTCCACATTTGGTTAGAATGTAGTTCAATCGTGGCTACATGAAAATCAAGGACTTACGTTAAATCGTGGGTCCTTTTCTGTTTCTGCGTGAGGTTTGCGTGAGGTTTTGCGTGAGGTTTATGTCATTTCTTACCAAAAACACGAACTTTTAATGCTGATATTTCTAAAGCGGTTAACACCTTTGGAGGACTTAGTTTAGGATGCCATTAGCTTCATATGCGTATTTCAAACTCTACTAAGAAGTATAATTGCTATTTTTGAATGATGGCACTAAGTAACTATGAAAGAATGATACAATTGGCGGATGAAGTATTCTCAAGTCGCACTGATCCCGATCAATTAAATGTGAATGAAAATGTGATGGAGCATTTACAGCTTATTCACTCCGATACAATTTCCGAGTATGATGATGGCAATGGTCCTGTTTGTTGGATTTTATGTATTCCAACCACTTTAGATTTAAAGAGTAAGTTTATTAATAAAGAAATTTCAGAGAGGGAGCTCTATGAATTAACGCCACTATTTACTAAATACGAAGCTATTTATTTGTGTTCGGCTTTGTTATTGGAAGAATTTCGTGGAAAAGGAATTGCCCAAAGATTAGGCGTTAAAGCAATAGAAAATATCAAGATAGATCATCCCATAAAGGCGCTATTTTTCTGGTCTTTTAGCAAAGAAGGCGAAAAGCTCGCAGAAAAGGTATCTAGTTTAATTGGTTTACCATTGTACAAAAGATAAGAAAAGAGGAAAATCTTAGAGGACGAAATTCATTTTGAAAGCACAACTATATTTGTAAGAGCAAATAAAGCCCCTCTGAATCGCATCAAAGGGGCTTTATTGAGTTAAATTAATTCCAACCACCACCTAGCGAACGGTATATATTCACTTTGGCTTGCAATTGCTTTAATTTAGTTTCAATCAATTCAATTTTTGCATCTAATGCCTCACGTTGTGTAAGTAATACTTCAATATAATCTGCTTTACTAGAAATAAATAATTTGTTTGATATATCTACAGACTGATTAAGAATTTCAACTTCATTAGACTTGGTCTCATAACTTTTTTTGTAATTATCTATCTGAGACAAATGATTGGCTACTTCGATAAAAGCACTAAGAATAGTACGCTCATATTCAAAGGCCGAAATGATTTGTTTTTCGTTGGCATTTTTATAAGTTGCTTTGATGCCATTTTTATTGATTAATGGTCCAACTGCATCTCCAGCAAAATTATATAGCATTGATTCTGGACTAAATATAAAACCAGGATTAAAGGCCGTAAAGCCAGTTCCTGCAGATAATCTGAAAGAAGGATAAAAATTTGCTCTAGCTACTTGTACATCCAACTTTGAGGCTGACAATCTTAATTCAGCTTGTCTAATATCAGGACGATTTAACAATAACTGCGATGGAATACCTGTTTGTACCAATTCTACTGGGATATCATTTAAAGCTTTGCTTGTTCTAGCTACATGCTTTGAAAATCTGCCAGCGAGAAAATTTATTTTATTTTCTGTTTGTACAATTTGTTGTTGAAGATCATACTGCAGGTTTTGTGTATGTAATAATTGTGCGTCAAATCGGTTCACTGCAAGTTGAGATACTTTAGCGGCCTCTTTTTCAAGCTTAACCATATGCAATGCGTTTTTTTGCAATTCAATATTCTGTTGCACAATAGACATCATATTGTCTAACGCTAATAGTTCATAGTAGGTACTAGATATTTCTGCAATAATATTTGTCACCATAAAGCTTTTACCCTCTATGGTTGAAAAATATTTAATTACTGCTGATTTTTTTGCATTCCTCAACTTTTTCCAAACATCTAATTCCCATGAGGCATAAATTCCAGTCCTAAAATCGCCAATATATTTAGGTCCTTTTTCTGGATTTGCTTTTAAATCTTCTTCAGCAAAACCATCCCAGGTGTATTTTCCTGTTTTATCTACGCCTGCTACACCAGCCAAATTTACAAATGGCAAATATTCTCCCTTACGTGCTTGAATTTCGTTCTTGTCAATTTCAATTTCACGAAGTGCAATATTTAACTCCTGATTATTTTTTAATGCAGTATCAATAATAGCAATCAAATAGGGATCTGTAAAGTACTGACGCCATTTTACAGATGCAATATTGGTTGAATCTTGAACTGTACTATAATATGCAGGTACTGTTTTGACTTCTTGTTTGCTAATGAGTGCGGGTATTTTACAAGCGGTAAAACCAACACTAATAAGCAGTATTAAATATTTAATTTTCATTTTTATCCCTCCTTATGCTTTTGATGATATTTTTAATTAGTTTTATAAGTGCAGAATCTTCTCTACTTTCTACAAAATTTTCTGTTAGTGGATTTAAATCTTCATTTTTAATGAGAGATCGACCATCTTGGAGTTTTGCAAAAATGTAATAAAGACCAGGAATAACAATGACACCAAAAATGGTTCCAAATAACATTCCACCAAGTGCAGAAGCGCCGATAGTATGATTTCCGACTGCCCCCGGACCTTTTGCGAAAACAAGTGGTATCAAGCCTGCAATAAATGCAAACGAAGTCATTAGAATTGGACGGAACCTTGCTTTAGCACCTGCAATTGCGGATTCTAAAACGGTTGCTCCTTGATTCTTCTTTTGTACTGCAAACTCAACAATCAACACAGCATTTTTACCTAATAATCCAACAAGCATTATGAGTCCAACCTGTGCATACACGTCATTAGATAAGTTCATAAACTTTAATAAGGCGAAAGAACCAAAAATGCCAGGGAAAATAGAAAGCAAAACAGCGAATGGTAAAATAAAACTTTCATATTGCGCTGCTAAGATGAGGTATACAAAAAAGATAACCACAATAAAAATATAGAGTGCTTCATTTCCTCTTTTTGATTCATCATATGAAATTCCTTCCCAGGCTATATCGTATCCTCTTGGTAAACTCGTTTTTGCTACTTCTTTGATGGCTTCAATGGCATCACCTGATGAATAGCCTTTTGCAGGTACACCATTAATTAAAGAAGAGATATAAAGGTTGTATCTTGAAATTTCATTTGGCCCTTGTGTTTTTTTAATCGTCATGAATGCAGAATAAGGAACCATTTCGCCTTTATCATTTTTAATAAACATATTTAAAATGTCTGAAGGTTGTTTTCTGAATTCAGGAGCAGCTTGTGTATACACTTTGTAGTAATTATTAAAACGAATAAATCCTTGCTCATAAGTACTACCCACCATAATGTTTAGGTTTTCCATGGCATCGCCAATAGACACTCCTTTCTGCATCGCTAAATTGTTATCAATAAAAAGCTCGTACTGCGGATATTTTGCTGAATAAAATGCAAACAAGCCGCTGAGTTCTTTTCGTTTTTTAAGTGCTTCCACAAATGCTGTATTCACTTTATCAAACTCTTGGTAATCTACATCACTTCCTTTATCTAACAAACGAAGCGAGAATCCATCTGATGTTCCATAACCAGGCACCGCCGGTGGTTCAAAATATTCGATGATTGCTGGAAGGTCTTTAGCTTTTTCTTCAAGTTCATGTATTACTTCTTTTACGGAGTGTTTTCTTTCAGACCAATCCTTTAAGTTAATTAAACAGGTTCCTGCATTTGAACCGCGGCCCTCTGTAAGAATTTCATATCCTGCAAGGGAAGTCACGGAAGCAACACCTTCTACCTCTTTAGCAATCAATTGAAGTTTTCTTGATATTTCATTGGTACGCTCTAGTGTAGTTCCGGGAGGCGTTTGAATGATGGCATAAATTTGTCCTTGGTCTTCATTAGGAATAAATCCAGCAGGTAGTACTTTATTGACACCCATAATAGCAAATCCAAAAATAATTAAAATACCAAAAGTTAATGTTTGTCTATTAACAATTAAGCTAAGAAATTTTTCATATTTACCAGTAACACGATCAAAGATTTTATTAAACCAGTTTAAGAAAAGATTAATGGGTGATTTTTTCTTTGGCTGTCCATGTGTATTTTTTAGTAAAATAGCACACAATACTGGTGTAAGTGTTAAGGCCACAAATCCCGAAATCACAATGGAACTGGCCATAGTGAGTGAGAACTGACGATACAAAACCCCAACTGGGCCTGTCATAAAGCTAACAGGAATAAATACAGAAGCCATTACTAAAGTAATCGCAATAATGGCACCACTAATTTCTTGCACTACTTTTTGCACGGCCTGATAAGGCGATATATTTTCTTCTTCCATTTTAACGTGTACTGCTTCTACCACAACAATGGCATTATCCACTACGATACCAATGGCGAGCACCAATGCAAATAAGGTAATGAGGTTGATGCTGATACCAAATGCATTCATGAATATAAATGCACCAATCAATGAAACGGGTACTGCCAAAATAGGAATAATAGTGGAGCGCCAGTCCCCTAAAAAGATAAATACAACAAAGGCAACGAGTAAAAAGGCTTCTACTAAAGTGTGCAATACTTTTTCGATAGAGGCATCCACAAATTTAGAAACGTCGTAATTGATTTCAAAGTCAATTCCTGGAGGAAAATCCTTTTTCAATTCTGCCAATTTTGTTTTTACATCCTCAATGACAATTTTTGCATTACTACCTGGATTTTGTTTTAATACTAGTGAAGCAGAAGGATGTCCGTCTTTATTGGAATAAATGTCCACAAACTCTGAACCCACTTCTACTTTAGCTACGTCTTTTAGTTTTAAGATCTCTCCATCGGCATTAGCCCTTAAAACAATATCTTCATATTGCTCAGGTTTATTGTACCAGCCTTTGTAGGTAAATACATATTCTTGTGATTGTGAAGTTTTACCAGAACTAAGTCCAACACGACCTGGTCTAGCCAATACACTTTGCTCGTCAATAGACTTTAATACATCTTGTGCAGAAATATTGTAAGCCCTCATTCGCTCTGGATTTAACCAAACACGAATGGCAAAAGATCTACTACCAATTGCTTGAGCAAAACCCATTCCTTTAATACGTTGTAGTTCGGGAAGGATAAAAGTATTCGCATAATTAAATAAAAACTTTTCATCTACTTTATTGTCCTTACTATATAAGTTAAGGTACATCAACATACTAGGCTGCATAGGAGTTATAATCACCCCCTCACGTTGAACCAATGGGGGAAGATTGGTCATAATCTGATCTACTCTCGCTTTTACCCTAACGGCTGCAAGCGTAGGGTCTGTTCCAGGTTCAAAAACGATATCAATACTTGCTTCACTCGCACTCGTGGCATCAGAAAGCATATACTGCATACCTTGAACACCATTGATTTCACGCTCAATAATAGTGAGTGTTGATTTTACCAATACATCGGCATTGGACCCAGGAAATTCAATAAACACCGTTACCCTAGGAGGAGCAATTTCTGGAAATTGAGCAATCGGAGATTTGGTGATTGCGATAATACCCATAAAAACAATTGCTAATGATAATGCAATGGCTAGTACAGGCCTTTTTATAAAATTTTTAAACATATTTGTTTATTTTCTTGCCATTATTCGGCGTGAATATTTTTGATTCCTGCCAATTCTTTTTCAAGTGAAACGAATTTGAACTTGATTTTTTCGTTATTCTTTACTTTACCCAAACCTTCGAAAAGAATTTTATCACTTGGATTTAAACCAGATGCCACAATATATAAATGTGGAATTTCTTGTGCAATAGTTATTTCTTTTGAAGTAATTACTCCTTTTTCATCAACGATATATACGTACTTTTTATCAAGTACATCAAAAGTTGATTTTTGTGGAATAATGATGGCGTTTTTTAATTGAACTGGCATTACGATATTACCCGTTTCACCATGACGAAGTATTCCTTTTGGATTTTGGAAAACGGCTCTAAATGCAATATTGCCTGTTTCGTTATTAAAATCGGCTTCAACTGTTTCAACAAAACCACTCGTTGCAAACAACTCCTTATTGGCCATTTGTAACATTACTTTTTGCTTTTCTTTTGATTTTACTTTTTGGGCATAAGCTAGGTATTCTGCTTCTGCCACATTAAAATATACCCACATTTTACTATTATCAGAAAGACTAGTAAGCAACTCGCCTTCGTCTACTAAACTACCAAGACGCGTATGAAATTTATCCATCATACCATCAAAGGGTGCACGAATTTCAGTGAAATCAAGATGTGCTTGCGCTAATTGCAATTCTGCTTTAGCCTTATCTAGCTTGGCTTTTGCCATGGCTAGCTCGCTTGCAGAAACGACATTATTGTCTGCCAATCCCTTTGTGTTTTTATATTCTATTTCCGCGAAATTGAGTTCTGCTTTTGCTTTACTTACTTCAGCTTCATAGATTGCTGGCATAAGTTTAAACATCATTTGACCTTTTTTTACAAACTGACCTTCGTCTACAAATATTTTTTGTAGATAACCCTTCTCTTGAGACCTAAGTTCAATGTGGTTAGCAGAATGAATCTGTGCCACATATTCCTTATAGACAGTGGTATCCATTTGAATTGGGCTTGTTACCGTAAATGTTGTTTCTTTTTCTTTTTCTGCAACTTGCTCTGAACAAGATGTAAAAAGCATGATCGACGCCATATAGGCAATAGTTAAAAATCCTTTCATTAAATTTATTTTGACAGTGTGATAAATACAAGAATAGAAAAATACAGGCGTGTAATTACCTGTGAAGTCTAACGCATCATTAAAGCATTAGATTCAAAAAAATTAAGCTAAGTCGCTCTTCCAAGAATGGAAGAGTATAAAGAAGGGTAGATCAACTTTATGTTTATTGTTGGATGCTAAACTTAAATAAAGTGTATTAATAGCATTCGAATAGTGTTCTGTATTGGAGCTTTGATTTCCAGTATTGAAAACCTGATAAAAATCCTGTTCATTGTGTATTTCGTCTTCATCTTCATCAGCCACTTCGGCAAACATTTCTATTGCACTGTCTTGTTGCTTTGGGTTGTCTTGTTCAAAATAATTATTTTGAACAAGACCGGAATTCAGAATATTAAACCCAAAATTATTTTGTAAACCAGCAAATGAAAAATGTTGTAAAAAAAGGGCAATAGTTAGGAGGCTAATAAAACGAAAATTGACCATTATTTTAACTGTATTCTTTTTTTGCATTAGGGTACAAAATTATGCTAAAACAGCTATTTACCCTAATCATTCCCTGTCATGGCTAAAAATTAACTTTTTGTATTTTCATATTATTCTACAATATATTTATTTTCAATTATTTTGTCTTTCAAGGCAGCTTTGAAAGAGTAGGCCAGAATTTTCATAAAGGCCATGGTATCGGACTTTTTAGAGCGGTAAATTCCAAATGCAGAGGTTTCGGTATTGTGGCCACTTTTGAGTGTATTGAAGGCATTCACAATTATAAAATTCAATTTAAAATTAGTTTTACCTAGTTTTTTTATATTTCACATAATTCAACTTGTTATTGCCTTATTTTAAATAATTTCCATGCGTGAGGAAAACACCCCCTGAATTCGGGTGAAATCGGTTGATTTCGGTTTTGTGAAAACATAACGCATTACAAATCAACACCTTTATTTTCTCAAAAAATATTCATAACCCTGAGGTCCCGGGTTCAAATCCCGGTCTCGCTACATGAAAATAAAAAACTTCATTATTTCATTTATTATCCTCTTTTTTCATTTAGTTTTTGCAAATTTTTTGCAAGAAAAAAGGAATTGCTAATAAATACTTTACTATTTTTTCATATATTCACAAAAAATATATTTCTATATGAAAAACATTAACCAAAAAAAGATTTTTAGTTTAAGATTCAACTTACTATTTACACTATTCTTGATTTTTGTAATTAACAATAATACTTTTAGCCAAGTACAAAGGGCCGTAGATGGAAAATCTATTATTCGTGAAAATATTATTCAATATAATGAATTTCATTTTTTTAAAGATTGGTCTAAAACTGCAACATTTAAATCCGGAATCGGAGAAACAGTTGAACTTTTTCCAATAATTTTCAGCATACCAAATAAACAAATTGAACTAAATGGACTTTGCCTTGAAGCTGAGGTAAAACCGCAAGTATCCGGAACTGTTCCTCGGAATTCAGGGTCTATGTTTAACCTATTCAATAAAGATTTTATTAAAAGGGCAATTTTTATTGATAAAGTTGATGTTTCAAGAATGATTTCTTTCTTAGATAGGGACGTAATTCCAAATCTTAAAGACACTTATAAAAAGCAATCAAAAGAATATGTTTTTAAATCTAAAGAACTTTTCTTTTCATTTTTAATTTACGAAAAAACAGCAAGGATTACAATGCACATTGTTGATTATGGCCCTCTAGGGGATGGGCAAGGAGGTGGTGATCAAATTGAATTTTGGACTGAAAGTAAAATATCTGATATTCCTGAATTATTAGAAACTATAAAATTATTTTATTCCAAAATGAAATAACACAATTTTCTAATAGGGTTTAGCTCATTTGAGCAGTTTGAAGTCATAATCCGCCAACTGATGGAGGTGTAAGAAAAACTCAAACAAATTTGTGGTTGGTATTATATTAATGGAAAAAGAAATGTATTGGGATAGCAAAATCATTTATCAAAATCATAAAAAATGAAAAAAATATTATTATTTGTTTTAATTACTTTAATAACAGTATTTGTAAGTAATGCACAAGAAACTTATTCTATTACCAGAGTACAAATTAAAGATCCAAATTTCGGAAGTTGGAGTGAACTGATGGACTATAGTAAACTTAATTCAACAAGAAAATATTGTATAAGCAATAATGCAGGTAAGTATGAAATTTCTCTGTTAGAAGGAGAGTCTAATAAGGCTTATTTTAAATTGTATAACGGAAGTGGAGCACTGCAAAAAACAATGCAGGGTAATTGGGTGCTAAGAGATGAAGGGTTATATGGCACAGCATATAAGCTAACTATTTCATGGACAGGGCCAAATGCTGGCATGGCAGATCTAAAATTTAATTGCCAATATGATGGTGCTGGATTGCTAAAAGCTTTAGTTGATCCTCAAGGTCGAACATGGAATTCTTGCAATTAGGCAAGTGAATAGTCGGTTATTTTCATTATGTTTATATAAAATTAAATGTATATGAAAAAGTTATTGTATATCATATTTCCCTTTTTAATTTCTAAGTCTTATGCTCAAGGAAGTGATGTTTTCATTCAGAATGGAATTGAAATAACAAAATCAACTTATGGTTTAGGGCATGATGATCAAAATTTAGTCGATTTTTTTTTAAAAAATAAGTACTGGAATCAAACAACTAAAGGTGAAAAGATAGAAATTGAATTTTTAGGATTCGAAAAACCGAATTCAATCTCAAAGCCTTTTCAGTATGGGAAAACTATTACTAATTCTAACCCTAATTCAATTGCTCAATATATTGTTGGTTCTAGCTATTCTGTTAATAATTTTGGTGTCCCAACAACAATAATTTTCGGAGATTACGGAACTGTAAATATTTTAGTTGGTAAAAATGGGTCATTAAAGGGGACTTATAATTGGAATGACGATCAGCGTTTAGTTTATGTCAACATACCTGATTCTCCACAAGATGTTTATCAAATTCAATTGGGTGCTGGAAAAAATTTAGGAATTACTGGCGAAGCAGTTGAAAATATTCAGTTGATTAATATAAAAAATGGTGTTCAATATACAAAGTCATCTAACTCAGATATAAAAAGTGAGAAGATCGATAATTCTTGGGCTCTTCCAGAAAATAGATATTTAATTAAATATACGATTACCCATGACAGATTTATGACCGAAAATGGCAGAACTGTTACTAAGAAAAATCAAGTAGAAGAGAAGTATGTATTTGTAAAAAAAATTATTATACTTGAGAGAGAAGTACCTGGAGGTAGAATTGACTATTATGGAAGGGCTTTAGCTGATACAAACAATCCTTGGAAGACCGTAATGCTAGAGGTTGTATCTTCTGTTAACAACAAGCCATATACACCAGGGATGTCAGTCCAAGAATTACTTCGATCGCCATATGGGTTAGTTAATTTGAAATTAATTAATTGGGGAATTACAACAGATAATAAAAATTTATTTCAAAATTCATCAGGCAAAAATCGTTTATATATTTCTACAGCATTAAATAGAAGTGGTTGGGATGATAAAGATGGGGCAATTAGTACAATTTCAGGTAATACTATGACTTACGATATTCAAGATGATTTTTATTTATCACCCTCTCGCTTTGATTCAAAAACATCTTCTTCATTTGGAACTGATATAGATGTAAATTGTGTTATGTCATTCCGTCAAGTTCTTAATGCACAGGCAGGAGTTAAATTAAGTGATGTAATTTTTACTGAAGTATACAAATTAGAGGCAAATAGTAGTTTATTGTATAAAAATTTAAATGATAAAATTTATTCATTTGAGTTAGTTAGTAAAAAGCTTTTTGGTAAAGAAAAAGCTAGGAAAGGCGTTTGGTTTGTTAATGTTAATAATCAAACCGTTGTTTTTAAGTTTGATGATGGAGAAAAAAATGAGTTTTTAGTTACAAAAATTAGAGATGGCTATTTTTATCAGTTCAAAGATGGTGCAGGTACACTTTATGAATTAGCAAAAGTTGATCCAAAATAATTTTTCATTTCTTCCAGATTTCTTTATATACTGGCAATGTATTTTCTAATCTCTTTACAATATGTATAAAATGAAGTTGATTAAATTTTTCATTGGATTATTTTGTTCTATCCTTGTAGGTTTTTTATTTGCGGGCTTATTTGGGGCCATAGTCATGGGCTTAATATTATCATTAACGATATCCAGTATTAAATCTAGATTTCAATTATCAGATATACTTTTAAAGACATTTGTATTTTCTGTTTTAGGCTATGTTTTAATGTTAAGCGTAGGCTTATTAAATGCTAATGATTTAGTGCATAAAAAAGTCGATCTAATTAAGGATGAATTAATCAATATGGGATATCGGCCTAAGTGGGTAATTATTTCTCAAAAGAGAAATGAGTTCTATAACAATATGTTAACTAATTCTAAAAAAAATGGGAAATCAAAACATTTAGTAGGCAAGGCTATTGACTTATATATTTATGATATCAATGGTGATGGAAGCTATAATATTAAAGATTTCGAAATTTTTAAAATGGCTTCACGCAAAGTTGAAATAATTAACCCAGAAATTAAGGGTGGATTATACAATTATCTTAATAAAGGATTATTCAGTCGGAGAATGATACATGTAGAACTTTTGAATTAAATTCTGAGTTATAATCGTAAATTGATGAAAAATTATGATATGAAAAGAGTTACCTATAGAAACCTGTTAGCTTTGATATTATTATTTTCTTTTAGTAAAACTAATGCTCAGAATTTACCAAAAGATGGATTAATTGCTTGGTTTCCATTCAATGGAACACTAAAAGACGAATCTGGTAATGGTCTTAATACATTTTTTGCTGATAATAATAAAGGTGGTGTATCATTAAGTGAAGTAAATAATTTAACAGATGACCGAAATGGAAAAGCAAAAAGTGCATTTTACTTTAGTGGAGATAATGAAAACAAGGCTATTAAAGTAAAGCTTGCCAAATCCTTAAATTTACGAGACAGAACAGTTGCATTATGGGTAAATTCTCCCTCAAAAGCCATCACTCATTATAGTAATATCTTTGAACTTGGATATAATTCTGAAGTAAAACAATATTGCAGTATTTTGGGTGATGAAAGTAGTTATGTCTACCAAAAAAGGGATGGAAAAATTTCTAGTTTAATTGCAGAAGGGGGATTTGTTGAAAGCAGATCGTACCTAAATGACGATAATTGGCATCATTTAGCTGTAGTTGTAAATTCTTTTAATAATAGCTATAAAATTTATATTGATGGTAAGCTTGATAGTGATTCATATCTTCCGATTCCTATTATCAATAATTCAAACCCATACTCTTCTAATCCCCAAAAACCTATTTCGGAAATTCCAGTAAACTATCTTGTTTTTGGCAATGTTTTTAGAAATGAACCATCGTGTGCATTTGGAGGTAAAATAGATGATATTGGAATATGGAATAGAGCATTAAATGAATCTGAAATATTTCAGTTATTTGATAATTATTACACTACTAATTCTAAGCCAAATATAAGAACTGACAGCCGAATCAAACAATTTGGTCAAAACACAATTGATAATGTCAATTCAAATACTAACGCTTCTACATTAAATAATTCAGCGAATTCAATAAATAATGAAAACGACTTAACTCCAAAAAATGGCCAAGGAACTTATACATTTTCAAACGGAGACAAATATGTTGGCGAATTTAGAGATGGTAAAAAAAATGGCCAAGGAACTTATATATTTTCAAACGGAGAAAAATATGTAGGAGAATTTAGAAATGATTGGAGAAATGGCCAAGGAACTTATACATTTCCAAACGGAGACAAATATGTTGGAGAATGGAGAGATGATAAAAAAAATGGTCAAGGGACTTATACTTTTAATAATGGCATAATACAAGAAGGTGCTTATGAAAATGGCTTATATATTGGTGAAGATCAGAAAAAAAGAAATAATCTTTCAGTACTTCGATTTACTAGTTATGATTGCGCCGAACTTGTAAAATCTATAAATTCTAAAGGTAAGAATCCTAGATACAATAACCAGCCAAAATTATATGCAGATGAGGTAGTTGGCCCTACAATTGGTGAATATATAGTACAACACTATAGTAATGCAACTGAATCTGAATTTAAAAGTTTAATAAATCAGGCCTCTGAATGTGTAAGTATTTCATTAAATAATGTGAAACCTAATACCCAAAATAGTGAGTGTCTTATAATTGAAAATACTAAAAAGCCAAACTTGAATTTTACTATTATTGATAACAGAGAACTATGTATTTGTTGTAGGGAGAAATATAAAAGGTTTGTTTTGTCTGATTTGGAAGATAAAAAAAGGAACCAGGAGGTTCAATATTTGAATGCCCGACTTGAAGAACATCTTTCAAAGTCTTCAGCGGATGAAAATCACATGCAAAATGACAGAGCAAAATTAAAAGGTTATATCGCATTAAATTATGGAATGATTGGACTAACTGGAAGTGTTTTGGTTGATGTATTGTCACCTTTGGTAGATTTGTTTGGTGGTTCTACTAATAAAACAAGTCGTGACAGAGAAATAGATAAATATAGGAATGTTTCAGACTATTGTAGCAAGAAATGTGAAATATTATGCTCTAAATAAAAAACCATGAAATATATTTTTTTATTATTTACTTCATTATTAATTTCTGTAAGTTGCTTTTCTCAAAAATCTATTACTCAACGAGTGAAGGAGATTTATTCAGCTATTCAAAAGGGTAAAATAAAGCCAATCTTTATTGCGAGTCAAAATGAACCTTTTTGGGATATCTATATTATGGGTAATTATGCGATTTTTCATTCTGACCAGGGGCAGAGTTATGATTATTTTACTGTGCAAGAAAATTTTGATAAAAACAAATATTCTCAAGTTCTACACCTTAAAGATGGATCTGGTAATATTTCGACTTTGAAAATAATAAAAAAACAAACAGATGATGGAATGTCTGAAAGACGTTATCCCTATACAATTGTTTATAGTAATTATGAATTGAGTGGTTATGGAAGATTAAAATAATTTTTCATTTAAAGATTTCTTTTCGTTTTAGCTTGATTAACCAAAAATTATAGATACACGTAAGCTGACAATTTAAATGGGATCAGTGTCATAGCTGGTCCTCATTTTTAGGTTTCTATGCAACGAACATAAAAACCTAAGTCATAAGTTCTGCTAAAGTGATGTCAAGACCCTTAGCTAAAGCCATTAGGGTGGTTAAAGTGGGGTTTATTTTCCCTTTTTCCACCCTATGTACTTGACTAAGCTCAATATCCGCCTCAAAAGCAAGTTGCTCAAGAGTCATCCCTTTATTTAGGCGCAATTGTTTGAGTTTAGCCCCAAAACTCTCAAGAGTAGACTTATCACGTAGGTTGTTGATCAGCTAATTTAGGGGTATTAAATGAGCTGAATTGGTGCCAAGGTCAAGGGTTCAACTTATAACTCACTTGATATCATAACCCTGAGGTCCCGGGTTCAAATCCCGGTCTCGCTACAGTGTTATTCTTGAGAATAATATAGGAGCTACAAAAAGCAGGCATTAACGGCCTGCTTTTTTGATTTTAAGGGATTTCTCAAATACTCCCACCATACTATAAAATTCCCTTAAATCCTTCCACATTTGGTTAGAATGTAGTTCAATCGTGGCTACAGTGTTATTCTTGAGAATAATATAGGAGCTACAAAAAGCAGGCATTAACGGCCTGCTTTTTTGATTTTAAGGGATTTCTCAAATACTCCTACCAGACTGTAGAA
>Ga0209297_1001064_pt1 | contig 16081 bp, 12 predicted proteins | sample S_130805_MF_Meta_FD_187322 | JGI IMG/M metagenome (GOLD analysis project Ga0209297, IMG submission 187322) | Freshwater microbial communities from Lake Simoncouche, Canada to study carbon cycling - S_130805_MF_MetaG (SPAdes) (version 2) | ecosystem: Environmental > Aquatic > Freshwater > Lake ... | reverse complement strand
GTACATGGGTGCGGCAAGCTATCGATCAGATAAACCCAGCAGCATGGTTGTGGGGCAGACGCTATTGATTACAAATAGCGTGGTCTTCTTTGTGAAAGCTGGAATGTCTTGGGTAGCCCAATTTGCGTCAATTACTTGGGCGCTGACCATTCCTGGTGTGATGTTGCTTGCGACAATCTTCTTTACTCACACAACGCGTGGTTCGATTAGAGGCGACTCAGCCTGACCCTTCGGTATTTCCAGGATCTGCCGCTGATACATCGTTAATTTGATACTTGCTAATTGCCTCTTCAACAACGCTCTTTTTAATGTCGCCACTCTGCGCAAGTGAATAGAGTGTTGCGACAACAATAGATTCGGCATCTACTTTGAAGTGGCGGCGAAGTGCACCGCGAGTATCGGAGAGTCCAAAGCCATCGGTGCCAAGAGATAAGAATGGATTAGCAACCCAAGGCTGAATTTGATCTTGTACTGCGCGCATAAAGTCGCTGACGGCAATAACTGGTCCTTCACTCTTCTTTAACTTCTCGGTGACATAAGCGCTGCGGGTGTCATTAGGATGGAGCAAGTTGTGGCGATCGATCGCTAAACCATCGCGGCGCAATTCATTCCATGAAGTAACAGACCAGACCGATGCAGCAACATTCCAATCCTCGGCGAGTAACTTCTGTGCTTTAAGCGCCCAGTTAACACCGACACCTGATGCCAAGATCTGCGCCTTGCGACGACCGCGACCGGCAGGTGAGTAGAGATAAATTCCGCGGAGTACTCCATCGATATCTAAGTTCTTTGGCTCCTCTGGTTGCACATAAGGCTCGTTGTAAACGGTGAGGTAGTAGTAAACGTTCTCACTATTTTCGCCATACATCCGGCGCAAACCGTCTTTCACAATGTGTGCAAGTTCAAAGGCGTAAGCAGGATCGTATGCAACAACCGCAGGATTTGTTGATGCCAGAAGATGTGAGTGGCCATCTTCGTGTTGCAAACCTTCACCATTGAGAGTTGTACGACCGGCAGTTGCGCCGAGCACAAAACCGCGAGTGAGTTGGTCTGCTGCGGCCCAGAATGCATCTCCGGTGCGTTGGAAACCAAACATCGAGTAGAAAATGTAGATCGGGATCATCGGTTCATCATGTGTGGAGTAAGAAGTTCCGACTGCGGTAAATGAAGCAACTGAGCCAGCTTCATTAATACCTTCGTGCAAAATTACGCCAGATGTAGATTCTTTGTAGGAGAGCATTAGTTCGCGATCAACTGATGTGTATTGCTGTCCAAGTGGTGAGTAAATCTTCAAACTTGGGAAGAGTGAATCCATACCGAAGGTGCGTGCCTCATCGGGAATGATCGGAACAAATCGCTTGCCCATTCCTGGATCTTTAATGAGATCTTTGAGCATACGAACGAAGGCCATCGTTGTGGCAATCTCTTGGGCGCCAGAGCCACGGCGCGCAGATTCATACACTGAATCTGCAGGTTGTGGCAGCGGCTTGGAAATTGCGCGACGGCGTGGAATCGAGCCACCCAGTGCTTTGCGGCGCTCCAACAAGTATTGGTATTCCGGTGAATCTTCAGCTGGGCGATAGTAAGGCGGCAACTTCGCATCGAGCTTCTCATCAGGAATAGGAATCTGTAAGCGATCGCGGAAGGTAGTGAGATCTTCCATCGACATCTTCTTCATCTGATGTGTGGAGTTACGTGCCTCAAAGTGCGAACCAAGTGTCCAGCCCTTAATGGTTTTTGCAAGAATTACAGTAGGTCGACCATTGTGCGTTGTTGCTGCGGTGTAGGCGGCAAATAACTTCTGATAATCATGGCCACCGCGCTTGAGGTTCCAAATCTGATCATCGCTCCAATTAGCAACGAGGGCTGCAGTGCGTGGATCGCGACCGAAGAAGTTATTGCGAATATAAGCGCCATTTTCGCCCTTATAAGTTTGGTAATCGCCATCAGGCGTGCGATTCATCAAACTGACAAGTGCGCCATCGCGATCTTGGGCAAGTAGTGGATCCCACTCGCGTCCCCACACGACTTTAATAACGTTCCATCCAGCGCCACCAAATTGGGCTTCTAGCTCTTGAATAATTTTTCCATTGCCGCGAACTGGACCATCAAGGCGTTGCAAGTTGCAGTTAACTACGAAAGTTAAATTATCGAGGCCTTCACGCGCTGCAAGGCCAAGTGCGCTAACGCTCTCTGGTTCATCCATTTCGCCATCGCCCAAGAATGCCCAGACTTGTTGCTGGCTAGTGTCTTTAATTCCGCGATTGTGTAGATAGCGATTAAATCGTGCTTGATAAATTGCATTCAGTGGACCAAGACCCATCGAGACTGTTGGGAATTGCCAGAACTCTGGCATTAACCGTGGATGAGGATAAGAGGAGAGTCCACCACCTTTATGTGAAAGTTCTTGGCGGAAACCATCGAGTTGTGTTTCAGTAAAACGTCCCTCAAGAAATGCGCGGGCATACATGCCCGGACTTGCATGGCCTTGGAAGAAAATCTGATCGCCGCCACCAGGATGATCTTGACCGCGGAAGAAGTGATTGAAACCAACTTCATAGAGCGCAGCAGATGATGCATAAGTGGAGATGTGGCCACCAACGCCGATACCAGGACGTTGTGCGCGATGCACCAACATCGCAGCATTCCACCGGTTAAATGCACGGATGCGTCGTTCAATTCCTTCATCACCGGGAAACTTTGGTTCGTGCTCTGGCGGAATTGAGTTGATGTAATCAGTGGTGCGAAGCGCTGAGATTCCTACATTCTTCTCATGTGCGCGTTGAATCAAACTCAACATTAGATAGCGAGCGCGAACTGGCCCAGCATTCTCTAGCGCCGCATCAAAGGAGGCGTGCCATTCCGCGGTTTCTTGTGGATCGGTATCTACGAGTTGTTCGATGACTTGATCGGGCGCCTCGAAGATTTCGCTCATGCGCCTATTCTCGTACTTTGATCGCAATTAGTCACATTTCTTGAGGCGTGGTCTCACTTTGAGATACGCCACAACTCAGGGCAGCCCTCAAATATCTCTTGCTCCAGGGACTTGCGCTGCGGGCGAAAGTTGGGTGAAGTTCTCCTTGTGGCGCAGGCATCAGATTCAGCTGCACGTATGGGCTTCCAGTCCGGCCAATTGGTTCTGGAGATTGGCCATGGCAGCGATTGCGATAGCGCACTTCGAAGCGACATTGAAAAAACAATTGGCTCAACAATTCTTAGCGGCGACGTCAATGAAGTTGTCGATGCCGTCATTCTCTGGTTCCGCGAAAGCGATGGCGATCTCGTCGATGAATTAGTCGATGGTCTTACCTATCTCTCCGAAACTGGACCGATCTGGGTTCTCACACCCAAGGCCGGTCGCGAGGGTCATGTGGAAGCAAGTGATATTCAAGATGCAGCACCGACTGCGGGATTAACTCAGACCACATCGATGGCGGTTGCAACAGATTGGAGCGCAACTCGTCTAGTCGCGCGAAAGAGCGGCAAGCGATAGATTTCTTGCATGAGCCTCACACTTGGAAATCCAGCACCAGACTTTTCAACTCTCGACCAACATGGCGTCGAAACTAAACTCTCCGCATTTCGCGGCGAGAAGAACGTGGTTCTTCTCTTCTATCCCTTTGCATTTTCTGGAATCTGCACCGGCGAACTCTGCGCGATTCGCGATGACTTGAGTGCATTTCAAAATGATGATGTGCAACTTCTCGCTATTTCATCTGACCCAATGTTTGCGCAACGCGCATTCGCCGAGCAAGAGGGATACAAATTCCCAGTGCTCACCGATTTCTGGCCACATGGTGCAATCGCAAAGTCCTACGGCGTATTCGATGAGGCACGTGGTTGCGCAGTTCGCGGCACCTTCGTGATCGATAAAGCGGGAATTCTGCGCTGGCAGATCGTGAATGGCCTAGGAGATGCGCGTAATCTCGTGGAGTACAAGGCGGCGCTGGCTGCTCTTTAGTCAGGTAGACTTTCCACATAACAAGTCACGAAATGTGCACTTGGGGTGCTTAGCTCAGCGGTAGAGCGTCTCGCTTACACCGAGAATGTCGGGGGTTCGATCCCCTCAGCGCCCACCAGTACACGGCCACGACGCGAGAAAGGCTGGTGAAAATGAAAGCCAGTCAGAGTGATCAGAATCAAATTCTCGATGTGCAAAAAATCGATCTACAGATATCGGCACTCCGAAATAAAGAGAAGACGCTTCCCGAAGTCGCAGAACTCACTTCACTTAATTCTCGGTTAATCACGGTGAAAGATTTGCAGGTAGCGGCACAGACACAAGCCAGCGACATTCAACGTGAACTCACTCGCGCCGAAGGTGATGTCGAGCAGATCAATAATCGCCTAGCAAAAGATGAGGCGCGCTTAGCAAGTGGCAGCACCTCTGCGAAAGAGCTCGAACAATTGCAGCATGAATTGGGCTCACTTGGCGCTCGCAAGGCAGAGCTTGAAGAGATTGAATTAGAAGTAATGATGCAACTCGATGGTGCGAAATCTCGCCTGGAGGAGTTGCAAGAGGAAGAGCGCTCGCTCAATGCCAAGATCGATGATCTCAATGTCCGTAAAGAGAATGCCATCACCGAAATTTCAGCCCAAATAACCACACTCACTAATGAGCGCACTATCACTATTGGCACAACTGATAAAGCACTTGTCGATCTCTACGAGAAGGTGCGCTCGCAAGGGGGAGTAGGCGCTGCAGCTTTGACCGGTGGCCAATGTGGCGGATGTAATCTCACCATTAATTCGGTAGAGATTGCACGCATTAAATCCCTCGATGCAGATGAGATTGTTCGCTGCGAAGAGTGTCGTTGCATCTTGGTGCGCGGAGCATAATTTTGGTAGCCCGTACATTTACTCTCACCGCCGATGGTGGCTCACGTGGAAATCCCGGCCCCTCCGCTTATGGCGCAGTTATCAAAGAAAATGGCGCAATCCTTGCCGAACTCAGTGAATTTATTGGAAGCGCTACAAACAACGTTGCCGAGTACAACGGACTCCTTGCGGGGTTGCGCAAGATTCACGAGATCGATCCCACTGCAAAAGTAGAAGTAAAGATGGATAGCAAGTTAGTGGTCGAACAGATGTCAGGTCGCTGGCAGATTAAGCATGCAAACATGCGTGAATTGGCTAAGTCGGTGCGCGATGCACACGATCCTTTACTCATTACCTATCAATGGATTCCGCGCGATGAGAATTCACATGCCGATCGCCTCGCCAATAAGGCACTCGATGGAGAAGAAGGAAGTGCGCCGACTCAGATCAATTTCCTCACCGGTCGCCTTCGCTCCGATGAAGTTCCCACCATGATTTATTTTGTCCGCCATGGTGAGACGCCGCTGACTCCCGATCGTAAATTCTCTGGAAGTGGCCCGATTAATCCTCATCTCACTGAAGAGGGATTAGCTCAAGCCGAAGCAGTTGCCGGCGAAATTGCAAAGATTTCACCAGAGGTACTTCTTGCCTCACCACTTAATCGCACCCGCCAGACTGCCGAAGCAATTGCTCGTCATTGCGACATGGAAATTTCCTTCGATGAAATTTTCTATGAAGTCGATTTTGGCACTTGGGATGGTCAATCCCAAGATGTTGTTGCAGAAGAATTCCCCATTGAGTATCACGAATGGCTTTCTTCAACTGGTTATCGCCCACCCGGTGGTGAGTCATACGATGATTTAGCACTGCGCGTGGAAGCTGCGTTAGAAAAAGTTGCTAGCGAATATCCTGGCCAACGAGTCTGCGTTGTGAGCCACAATGGCTTCATCCGCGTGGCCGCCCGGTTGGTTCTTGGGGCAGCTCCCGAGTCGCTCTTTCACCTTGATGTGGGCCCATGCTCCATCACCGCCATCTCGATCTGGCCCAGCGATGGCCTGCGCGCCCTGCGCTCGCTCAATGAGCGCGGCCACCTGAGATAACCCCTTGATCTGGCCTCTTCTATGGCCGTTCACAAGGTTAATAATTGATGAACTACTAGTAAGTAGGGCAGACTGAGCCCACCTAATACTGCATGTGGGAACGGTCGACTTTTCCACAGGCAGTCCCTCGAAATCAAGGAGAAATAATGACTCAATCACGCGTCTTGCGTGGTGCAATCGCGGCACTTGCAGCGACTGGTCTTGTCACTGGCGCCATCATGGCTCCAGCAAAGGCAGCGACTCGTACGACTGTAGTGATCGTTGAGAGCAACGCATTAACTTCATTGAACCCATCACAAGCAGATAGCAACCTCGTTATCAACGCGGATATTGCCTATCTAACTAGCATGGGCTTCAACTACTACAACGATAAGTTCCAATTGGTACGCAATACCAAATTTGGTACATACAAGATCATTAGCCAGTCACCATTCAAGGTGGAGTGGCACGTCAATCCAGGTCGCGTTTGGTCAGATGGCACTCCCATCACCGCACACGACTTGCTGCTCAATCAAATGACAGCATCTTCTGTCTATTCCAAGGCGGCCGGACTTGGCGATCCAGCAAATACTGACATCGTTCCTGCCTTCAACTCACTTGGTTACACAGGTCTTTATGACACTCAGGTGACAAACGTTTCCATTACACCAGATCGTCTTGGCGTTGTTCTGACTTATAAGTCTGTAAACGCGGACTATGAATTGATTGGACCAAGCGTCTTCCCAGTTCATACATTGGTGGCAATGGCAGCTGGCGAGAAGAAACTCGGAACTCCAGCCCACAACGTTGCACTAAAGAATAAGTTCCTTACTGCTTATACAACTAAGGACACTGCGACTTTGAAGAAGTACGGAAAAATCTGGAGTGAGTCATATTTACTCTCTGCAGTAGATGCAAAGACCAACCCACTTCTTCTTGTTGGCAATGGTGCCTACCAAGTTGAGAGCGCCGTAAAGGATCAACGCGTTACTTTAGTTCTTAATCCACGCTACAACTCAGGTGAGCCAACTAGCGGCATCACAAAGATTGTTATGAACACAATCACTGATGGTCCAGCTGGTATCCAAGCCCTTGCTAATGGTGAAGTCGATGTCTGGGCTGGCCAAGCAACTGCCGATGGTAAAGCTGCACTTTCCAAGATTGCTGGTGTATCCGTAAAGGGATATGCAACGCTTTCTTTTGAGCACACAGATGTTCGCATGGGCGATGGACCAGGTGAGAAAGACAATTACACCGGAATCTTCGCGCCAGGAAAGACTGCTGCTTCTCAAGCACAGGCAAAGGATTTGCGCACCGCTTACTTCCTTGCATTCCCACGTGAAGAAATCGTGGAGAAGGTATGGAAGCCAATCGGTGAAGCATCTGCTCCTTGGGATAGTTTGAACTACCCACCAAGCAGCCCTTACTACGCGAAGGTCATTGCTGCTAATGGCACTGCGATGTACCGTGAAGGAACACAGGCTTCACGTACCGCTGCTGCACTTGCATTGGTGAAGAAGTACTACCCAACAACTTCTGCAGATAAGCCAACAGTGAAGTTGCGTATTCTTTGGGGTCAACCATCGAATACTCGTCGTATTGCTGAAGCTGCCATCATCAAAGCCGGCTTGGCAAAGGCTGGATTTGATGCCGACCTCACGCCAGTTTCTGGTTGGTCAGCTCACATCTCCGAGAACAAGTACGACGCAATGTTCGGTGGCTTTGGAATCAGTGCAGTCCTTCAAAAGGGCCTCACTGATCTTTGGCAAAGTGGTATCGGCCAAAACCAGGGCTATAGCAATGACAAAGTCGATGCTGCAATCGTTGCTCTCTCCGGTGCCAAGCTTTCCGATGACAAGGTCTATGCAAACTACCTTGCTGTTGAGAAGGAAGTTTATGGAGATGCCGCAACAATGAACATCACCATGTGGCCAGGTGTAAGTGCTGCAGTTAGTACTTTGCAGAACTTCAAGCCAAGCCCACTCACACCTGAAGTTCTCTGGAACTTCTGGGAGTGGAAGTTCTAAGGAGAAATCCTTAGCCAGTTAATTTATTGATTAACTGAAATAGCACTACAGTGAAGTGGCATCTGAAGTATCAGGTGCCACTTCACTGGTTTTACTGCTCTGTGCGGTAAGTTTCGCTCTGCTAAATAGATTTGAAGGGAGAATCAATTGTTTGCCTACATCTTGCGACGATTGGGCATCCTTTTAGTCATTCTCTTTGGTTCTAGTTTCATCCTCTTCAACTTGGCCGCGATTTCAGGCGATCCATTAGGAGAGCTGCGCATCAGTAGAGACCCCAATGCCAAGCAGCAGATGGCAGTTCTCGTTAGAGACCTTCACTTGAATCTTCCGCCACCCCTCCGTTACTTCCTCTGGTTGAAAGGCATTTTGGGCGGTCTCGTTGGAAATCTAGATTTCGGCAAAGCGCGTGATGGTCAGCTGGTTTCGACCTCTATTGCCTCAGCTATTCCAGTAACACTTCGCCTGATTTCGATGGCTACTTTTACTGCAATCATTCTTGGAATCACAATTGGAATTGTTACCGCCCTTCGCCAGTACAGTCGCTTTGACTATGCAATGACATTTGTCTCTTTCCTACTCTTCTCACTTCCAATCTTCTGGGTCGCAGTTCTTCTTAAAGAGTTCATGGCGATTCAATTCAATAACTTCTTGCGTGAGCCGACAGTTGCGCCGCCATGGCTTATCGGACTTTCGCTATTTTCTGGCATTTTCTGGAGTGCAGTCATTGGGGGGACTCGAAAGCGAGTCTGGGTAGTTTTTGTAGCGGCTGCATCGTTGAATGCGGCTCTCTTGACCTTTCTCTCCTTGAGCAAGTGGTTCCTCAATCCAGGATTTGGCCCAATAACGCTCCTGCTTATTTACATTGGAGTTGCATTTGGTGTTACCCAACTTTCTGTTGGATTAAATAGCAGAGCCGCGCTTAAGTCATCACTAACGATGGCAGTGCTTGGAATTATTTTCTACTTCCCGGTACAGAAAATATTCATGGCTGAAAATAAAGCTCTGTTCTTTCCGTTTTTGGTTGTAGTAACAATTGGCCTTGCAGTGGGAGTTTCATTTATCTTTGCAAAAATCGATCGTGGGCCAACAATTCGCACAACGGTAATTTCCTCAGTAATAATGGGAATTTTGATGATCATCGATAAATTGATGCATACCTGGAAGCCATACATGGAAAATGATGCAATTAACGCCCGCCCGGTGCCGACAATTGGTCAGACCAATGCGCTTCTGGAGCCAGGAAATTATTGGCTCTCAACGCTAGATATTGTGATGCACTTGATTCTTCCAACGATCGCACTTACTGCAATCTCATTTGCTGGCTACATCCGCTACTCGCGAGGAACGCTGCTCGAAGTACTCAATCAAGATTACATTCGGACCGCACGTGCCAAGGGCCTAACAGAGCGCACGGTTATTATGCGCCATGCATTCCGTAATACCTTGATTCCTCTCACCACAATCATTGTTGTAGATATCGCAGGAATTGTTGGTGGTGCAATTATTACCGAACGAGTCTTCGGCTGGAAAGGTATGGGAACACTTTTCAACGATGCTATCAATCGCTTCGATTTGAATTTGCTCATGGGCGTCTTCTTCTTAACCGCCTCTCTCGCTGTTCTTGCAAACTTAGTGGCCGATTTACTCTATTCAGCACTTGATCCTCGAATTCGGGTGAATACCCAATGATCTTTAAAAAGAAGAAAGCGCCTACAAGCCTTGAAGCTTCCACTTCTAATTCTGAGACTGAGAGCCTAAGCCAGTCGCAGATTGTGCGACGTCGTTTTCTCCATCACCGTGGCGCGATGGTGGCAATCTTTGCTATTAGTGCAATTATCATTTTGGTTTTCTCCGCTCTTGAATTGAAACTCTTCGGTTTGAAATATCGCGGCTGGTGGAAGTACAACATCACAGATATGCCAGATTTGGCATACAAGGAGTGTCCTGGTGGGACGATTGGCTGTCCTACGATGAGTCTTCGCCCCACATTTTTAGGTGGCGCAGGAATACGTTTTGGTGAACATCCATTTGGACAAGATGATGTTGGACATGATTACTTTGCACTTGTGATGCGGGGAGCACAACGCTCGCTATTGGTTACGGTAATTATTGGCTTAGTTGGCGGTGCAATCGGAACAGTTGTTGGTTCGATTGCTGGCTTCTATCGCGGCTGGATTGATGCAGTCTTGATGCGCTTTACAGACTTCATCATCACAATTCCTACTTTGATTATTGGCTCAGTTATTGGTTATCACTTTGGAAACCTTGGCGTGACTTTCTTAGCACTCTACCTAGGCCTCTTTGCCTGGACCGGCCTTTCACGTTTGGTTCGTGGTGAATTCCTCACTCTACGTGAGCGTGAATTCGTAGATGCCGCTCGTGTTGCCGGTGCAAGCAATCGCCGCATTATTTTCAAGCACATCCTGCCTAATGCAGTTGGTGTCATTATCGTTTCGGTAACTCTTTTGATGTCTGGCGCGATTCTTCTCGAAACTGCGCTGAGTTATCTCGGCTTTGGTGTTGTCGCACCAGATGTTTCACTCGGTGTTCTGATTAGCCGCTATCAAGAGGCATTTAGTACTCGGCCTTGGCTCTTCTGGTATCCAGGTATTTTCATCGTCGCAATTGCGCTCTCTATTAACTTTATTGGCGATGGATTACGCGATGCATTCGATCCACGTCAGCGTCGTAAAATCACTCGTAAAGATCGCCAACAGGCGCGCGTGATGCAGCGTAAGGTGGCTAAAGATGCATAAGTGTGAAGATAAGACTCAAGACCATGGTAACAAGAACGCTGACAATAATTTTCTTATGAATGATGATTTCTTGGGAAGCACCAACGATGTTGCCGACCTTGCGAAAGTGTTCGAGACGAATGCGGGCCAATTGGGTAGCGGTGCCGGATTCGGTTCGCGGAGATTCACCCGGACGCAATTGACTAGTGTCACGAAAGTTAAGACCGCGGATTTCACTCGCGTGAACCGTACGACCGTGATAACGACCCGGAGCTGGCGCGGCCCAAGCATGGATAGTTTTTCCATTGACCAGGATCGACATGGAGTAGCGGGCTTCGATCTCCTCAACCTCATGCCAACCCACCGTGATGGTGCGCAATGGATTAGTAATGCTGATGCCTTCATCGAAGAGGGTAATTTTGGGATACCCCAAAATGGCGAAAGCAAGAGTGCAGACGAGAGCACCCCATGCAAGTGCGACAACTCCAGTGCGCCAACCCTCTTGCCACCAGTTGACTCCGATGTAGAGCGCGCAGAAAAGATAAGTCGTACCTACAAGGAAGTAAGCACTCGTAGGACGATAAATTTCGCGGTTCCTCACACTGCCATCCTCTCAGATTCTCACGTGGAGGTGGCTCAATGAGCGAACCAGTGCTGAAGGTCAGCGAATTAACCGTTGAATTCTTAGTTGATGGTCAGTGGTATCCAGCTGCAATCAATATGAACTTTGAAGTCGATGCCGGCAAAGTCCTTGCCATTGTTGGTGAATCAGGCTCTGGAAAATCAACAACTGCACTCGGTTTGATGAGTCTTCTCGCCTCGAATGCGCGCACTAGTGGCAGCGTTCGTGTTAAAGGTGAAGAGATGATCGGTGCAAAGCCATCAACCCTTCGTAAATTCCGCGGTATAGAAGTTGCATACATCTTCCAAGAGCCAATGACTGCGCTTAATCCGGTTTACACCATCGGTTTCCAGATTGTTGAAACACTTCGCACCCACTTCGACATGGGGCCAAAGCAGGCCAAAGTTCGTGCAATTGAGCTACTCACACTTGTAGATATTCCTAATCCCGAAGGCTCTTTCGATAAGTACCCACATCAACTCTCTGGTGGTCAGCGCCAACGCGCGATGATCGCACAATCACTTGCTTGCGATCCGGCACTTCTTGTTGCCGATGAACCAACCACTGCACTTGATGTGACAGTCCAAGCCGAAATTCTCGATCTCATGCGCGGCTTGCGCACCAAATTAAATTCTGCGATTTTGTTAATTACTCACGACATGGGCGTTGTCGCTGACATGGCCGATGAAATTCTCGTCATGAAAGATGGCAATACCGTTGAACATGGCAGCGCAGATCAAATCTTTAATCGCCCACAACATCCTTACACGCAAGAGCTACTCGCAGCGGTGCCAAAGCTTGGAAGTAGCGCACTGCGCACTCTTCCTGCTGCCGCATCACCACAACCAGTTCTTAAGTTAGTGAATGTCACGATTCAATATCCTAAGCGCGGACGAATTCCCGCATTTACCGCGGTGAAGAATTTCTCACTAGAAATTTTCCCAGGCGAAGTGGTTGGTTTAGTTGGCGAATCAGGCTCGGGCAAGACCACGGTTGGTCGCGCCGCTATTGGTTTATTGCCGATAAAAGAGGGCAAGATTGAGATCGTTGGCAAAGACATCTCCAACGCAACTCAGAAAGAGCTCCGCCCGATTCGCCGCCACACAGGAATTGTTTTTCAAGATCCCGCCAGCTCACTTAATCCACGTTTACCAATTGGTGAGAGCATCGGCGAGCCAATCTTTTTAGCAGGTCTTGCTAACGGTGCTGAGTTGGCACATAAAGTTGAAGATCTACTTGATCAAGTGGAGCTACCTCGTAGTTATCGCAATCGCTATCCGCATGAACTCTCCGGTGGCCAACGCCAGCGCGTAGGAATTGCCCGCGCACTTGCGCTAACTCCTGATCTTTTGATTGCCGATGAACCAACATCTGCCCTCGATGTTTCAGTTCAAGCGCGCTTCCTCGATTTGTTGCAAGAGTTGCAAGAGAAGTTGAAATTTGCCTGTCTCTTTATTAGCCACGACCTTGCCGTTGTAGATATTTTGGCTCACCGCATTGCAGTAATGGAAGATGGTCTCTTGGTGGAAACTGGTCCGCGTGATGAGATTCTTCGCAATCCAAAGATGGCTTACACCCAGCGTTTGCTTGCAGCGGTTCCGGTTCCTAATCCAGAGGAACAGCGCATCCGCCGCGAAGCTCGATTGGCTAAGAAGTAGCCTTTAGTTTGCTTGGCTAACAGTGGACATATTGAAGTCACTGAAAATTACCGGTGGCATAGCAACTCGATCTACGTAATCGGCCCATTCGCGCGGCTGGGTAATCTCGGTAGCGCCAACTTCTTTCATGCGAGCGAGTAAATCAACGGGGGATTCATTCCAACGGAAGTTATTTACCGCACCGACAACTTCGCCATTTTTAATCTGATAAACACCATCGCGAGTAAGGCCAGTTAAAAGAAGTGAACTTGGGTCTACTTCACGGATGTACCACATCGTAGTGAGGAGTAAGCCGTCGTTAACTTTCCCGATGAGGTCATTCAAGTTTCCGGTAGCACCAGGTACATCGATAATTAAGTTATCGCCCATCGGAGTATGTGGCAGCGAAGTTTCAACTGCAGAAGATCGAGTCTGCACCAGAGATGTGAGTGCGCCATCTTTCATCCAATCAGTGCGAGCTAATTTCTGGCCGTTATCAAAGACCGAACTCATTGGACCGCTCGCACTTGCCGCGACGAAATTAATTGCCTCTAAGCCTTTATAAGTTGCATCGGTATAGAGATTGACTGCGCGATTGGAGAGTTTTTCACCGATGCGAGTCTTTGCACCTTCTTTACCTGAAAATACCGAGCGACCTTCAAATGCATCACGTGCTGCGGCACTCCAGAGCATGTAGGTGAGCACATCGCTAACACCACCACTAGGAACCAGTGTTTCGTAGCGCCCTGCTGGAATTTCAATCCGACGAGATTGCCATTCCAAACGAGTGCGAATCGCATCATCGATTGCCGAAATAGAAACATTGCTGAAATCGCGTGTAGCAATTCCCTCCCACGTTGATCGAGAACGCGCATGAGACTTACCAGTCATCTCGACGCGGCCGGCCGGTTGATCCCAACGCATCCGGATGCCACCTTTTGATCCAAGCCATGTTGTTAAGTGAGTATGTTCGGCATAACCAAATAGCTCGATCGCATGTGCTTGAGATCGCTTAAACATCTCACCAAGTTCTGGTGCAATCGTGGCGAATACATCGGGACCAGTTGCTTGATGCGGCGCACTCCATTCACCACTAGAAATGTTCTTTGCTAATTCCATTGCATCGCTAGCTTTGCCTGCCGCACGTGCTGCAAGCCCGGCCTCTTTAGCAATTGCACTTATTTCATGCTCTGCCACATCAGTGCGAGTTACGGCACCGGAGGCCATGCCGCCATCGAGTGCAACAAATGCAATTACCGTGACGCTGCGCTCTGCAATGACACCATTAGTTGTCAGTGTGCTGCTGGCCCAACGCAAGTTTGCTTGGGTCTTCTCATTAATTATGACGATGCAATCGTCATAATCTGCAGCTGCGGTGATCTTCTCAATTAACTCTTGTGGCTTAATCATGCTCCGGCCTCCGCAACAGTATTGAGAATGTTGACACCAGTAAAAATTGCCGCCGGACAACCATGGCTCACTGCCGCGGTCTGTCCTGGTTGGGCTTTGCCGCAATTAAATGCACCGCCCAAAACGTAAGTACTTGGTCCACCGACTTCACGCATTGAGCCCCAGAAATCAGTGGTCGTTGCTTGGTATGCCACATCTTTAACTTGGCCAACTACCTTGCCATTTTTAATGCGATGAAATTGTTGCCCGGTAAATTGGAAGTTATAGCGCTGCATGTCGATCGACCATGACTTATCGCCCTTAATCATGATGCCATCAGCAATCTGCGAAATGAGGCCTTTAAAGTCTGGGCCCTTAGGATTTGGTTGCAGTGAAACATTGGGCATGCGCTGAATCGGAACGTGAGCAGGTGAGTCGGCGAAGGCGCAGCCATTACTGCGATCGCGTCCGACGTGAGCAGCAATTCTGCGATCGAGTTGGTAACCGACCAATGTGCCATCTTTAATTAAATCCCATTGCTGCGCCGCAACGCCTTCATCATCAAATCCAACCGTGCTCAATCCATGTTCGGTAATGCGATCACCGGTGACATTCATAAGCGGTGAGCCGTATTTCAATTTATTTAATTGATCAGGTGTAGCAAAAGAGGTACCCGCATAATTTGCTTCATAACCCATGGCGCGATCGAGCTCAGTGGCATGGCCAATTGACTCGTGAATGGTCAACCAGAGATTGCTCGGATGAATCAGCAGATCATATTTTCCAGCGGTAACGCTGGGGGACTTCACCTTCTCCTCTAGCAAGGATGGCAACTCGGCAATTTCACTATCCCAGTCATAGACATCATTGCGCATCCATTCCCAACCAAACCCGGCAGGTTGGGCGAGTGTGCGCATTGATTCAAAACCATGATCGCCCACATTGATTGCTTCGATCTGTGTCTGCATCCGCACACGTTGTTGTGTTGTCGAGGTGCCATAAGAATCGGCATAGAACTTCTGCTCTTTCACAAACATGCTAAACGCTGAAGCATGATTAACGCCATTTTTACCGATGAGCTTGCGACTGAGATCTGCCAACCGTTCAATCTTTACTTGGTCATTAACAGTGAAGGGATCGATTTCATAAGCAGAGACCCACGTGCGATCTGCATAAACTGGTTCTGCCGCCAAGCTCACTTCTTCAGTAGATAGCGGGCGAGAAGTCTTTGCCATTGCCACTGCAGTACGCGCTAGATCTTGCGCGACATTTGATGAAATTTCAGGTGATGATGCAAAGCCCCAAGCACCATTAACAATTACTCGCACACCAAGTCCGGTGATTGTGTCATCGCTCTGTGTCTCTGGGCTGGCATCACGCAATTGCAGAACTCCAGTGCGAATGCGTTCAACGCGAATATCAACGTGAGTCGCACCCAAACCTTGTGCAGTGCTAATCGCTGCATCTGCAGCGCTCTTAAGCGGAAGTGCAAGAAAATCTGGATCGACCACGTGTGATGACATGGGGCAACTCTCGCGTAAAGCGCCTATTTCCGCTACTTATCGGGTATCGCCGAGCCTGTCTTCTCGCGTATCCTTTACTCAGAAGAGTCGCCCGGGTCACTGCGTTACAGAAATGTACCGAGGAAAGTCCGGACTTCGCAGAGCAAGGTGGTGGGTAACACCCACCCGGAGAAATCCGCGGGATCAGTGCCACAGAAAATAGACCGCACATGAAAATGTGTAAGGGTGAAACGGTGGTGTAAGAGACCACC
>Ga0209297_1001062_pt1 | contig 16114 bp, 11 predicted proteins | sample S_130805_MF_Meta_FD_187322 | JGI IMG/M metagenome (GOLD analysis project Ga0209297, IMG submission 187322) | Freshwater microbial communities from Lake Simoncouche, Canada to study carbon cycling - S_130805_MF_MetaG (SPAdes) (version 2) | ecosystem: Environmental > Aquatic > Freshwater > Lake ... | reverse complement strand
TGCGTGTTTTCGCTCCAATTCGAAATAGGGCGACTTTTCACTTTCTGGCTTTGCTTGGGAAACTAGAATTTTTTTAATGGTCTTTGTTGTAGTCGATTTTTTTGCTCCACTCATTTCACTTCCATTTTTATTTTCGTATCCTATTAATAAATGCCGCCAAAATATTGTACTATAAATTTATACAATAGGGTCAGTGGCAATATCTCGAAGGCACAAAGGTATAGAAAAAAATGAAATGAAGAGATATGTAATTTATTTCTAACTGAGGTTAGGGAGAACAAGTACCTATATAAAATTAAAAGCACCGTAATTAAAGCAGCACCCCCTATTGCATAAGGATGAAAGATGGGTTTTGAAAAGGCCAATACCAATATAAAAGGCACCAATAAAACACCCAACACTTTATTAATCATAAATACTACGAAAATATAGGTATTGACGAGTTCCTTTGAATTAAAAACATACCCAGCAATTTGCAAGGAAATATATTTTCCAATATATAAAAATGTAAAAAATAAACTAATATAAAAAAAGCCCTCCCAAAAAGACAGCGCCAACAAGTGCCGATTAAAAATCAACAAGGTAGACATCAAAGAAAAACTTAAAATAAAACAAAAATTAATAATCAGCGAGCCCAAGCTATTTTGTAAAAGCTGTTCACGATATTGAATCATCCTTAAAGAGGATTGACTAAACTGTTTAAAAAGTTTAGAAAAATATTGGGGGAAAACATTATTTACAAACCCGAATAAAAAAATCAGCAGGAGGATCATGTAAAAAAGTAAATCTTTGTCTGGCAAAGCAAATCTTTGTTCGATTTTATATACCACTTGGGATTCTCTAGCAATAATACTGCTAGGGAAATATAATTTATAGCCATTTCTTTTTTGTAAAAAATAATTTTTATACGCCCTTAGGGTATTAAAATTACTATCTATTTTATTTCCAATAAATGATTGTACCAACCAAGCATCTGCTATTTGAAAGGAAGTAGGAATCACAGGTACATACCTGATCAGCAAGGTATCCTTTACCAAAAGTGTATCTAGCTGCAACATTGTTGTATCCTTACCCAAATCAGTTAATGGCACTTGATTTTGAAATGAGGTCAAAAGGATAAAGCATCCTATAATAATAAAAATATTTTTTTTGCCAAACTGCATACATTGCAAAAATAAGTATACTGATGCAGAATTAGTAACTTATAACTAGCTTTGTCCCAATACATTTAAACTATTCCATGGCAGGCATCTATATTCATATCCCCTTTTGTAAAAAAGCTTGCCATTATTGCAATTTTCATTTTTCTACTCAACTCAAATACATTGATGATTTTACGAAGGCGATCATCCAAGAAATTGAAATTCAAAAAAACTATCTTTCCCAGCCTATTGAAACACTTTATTTTGGTGGTGGAACACCCTCTTTATTGCCGATGGACGATTTCCATAAAATTTTAGATAAATTAAGGTCCGTCTATTCCCTTGATTCCAATATCGAATTTACCATCGAGGCCAATCCTGATGATATTCAACCCAATCAGGTCAACGCCTGGAAAAAAGCAGGGGTAAACAGACTAAGCATTGGTATCCAAAGCTTTCAGCCAGCAGCGCTCCAATGGATGAACCGGGCTCATACGACCGAACAAGCTCATGAAGCCATTAGAGCGGCACAAGGGGAAGGGATTGGAAATATAAGTATTGACTTAATATATGGCACACCGCATTTAACTAATGATGATCTCAAGGCTGATTTAGCAATGATTGACCAATACCAAATTCAACACCTTTCTTGTTATGCACTCACTGTTGAAGAAAAAACGGCCCTGCATGCCATGATTCAAAATAAAAAGATAGATCGGGTTCATCCAGAACAGCAAGCAGCTCATTTTGAAATCATCACTAAGTACACCGAAAAAATAGGGATGGAGCATTATGAGATTTCTAATTTTAGCCAACCCGGTTTTAGGAGTAAACATAATAGTAATTATTGGAAAGGCGTGCCTTACTTGGGCCTTGGCCCATCAGCCCATTCATATAATAAAAACACCAGGCAATGGAATGTTGCTAATAATCAACTTTATTTTAGCACACTTGAAAAAAATGAATTGCCATTTGAAATAGAACAATTACCATTGGCAACAAAATATAATGAGTATATGATGATCTCCTTGAGATGTATGGAGGGATTTTCGCTTGAATATATTTTCCAAAATTTTGGCCCCGAGTTTCAGGCACATACCCTTAAAATCATGCAAGGTTTTGTTGCAAAAAACTGGCTAACAGAAACTAGCCAAGGATTTGCCTTAACAAAATCTGCCAAATTTTTTGCTGATGGTATAGCAAGTGATTTTTTCTGGATCAATTAAAAAGGTGTTCGCCATTGACGAATCGTCCAATTTAAAATAATATCTTTTCGATTTCCTTGAATGCGACCGTGGGATTGTGCCCCTCCCATAAAATTTTATATACCGCATCAATGATGGGTAATTCAATGCCTAAATTTTTATTGATCACTGTTATACACTTGCTGGCATTATACCCTTCGGCCACCATATTCAATTCCAACTCGGCCGACTTAACTGAATAACCCTTGCCAATCATATTTCCAAAAGTCCTATTTCGGCTATGCAATGAATAGCAGGTAACTAATAAATCGCCTAAATAAACGGAAGCTGCATAATTCGCTGGCGTTCCTTCCGATTTTTCTTTTTGCTTAATTGCAGTTAACAAAACTTTCATTTCGTTCGCGCAATTCGCGATGTATACACTCAAAAAATTATCGCCGTATTCCAAGCCATGTGCAATACCAGCACCTAATGCATAAATATTTTTTAGGACGCCCGCATACTGAACTCCCACCACATCATTGTTGACAATCGTATTGATATAATCACATTTAAAATACGAAGCAATTTCATTGGTTAGCAATGTATCTACCCCCGAAAATGTTAAGTAGGATAACTGTTCTGCTGCCACTTCTTCGGCATGGCTGGGTCCCAATAAGGTAAAATATTGCTGTATTGGGAAATCAAACTTTTGCGCCAAAAATTCATGTAATAAAATATTATACTTAGGCATTACCCCTTTAATAGCAGAGACTACTTTTTTATCTTTCAATAAATCCGAAGGCACCGCTTCCAAAACAGATGCAATATGAATGGAGGGCACTGCCATAATAATGATAGTGGATTGTTTGACCACTTCAGCGATATCATCTGAGAAATTGATCTTAGTGGTATCAAAAAATGCATTTCTAAGGTAATGGGGATTGTGGTGGCGCTTTTTAAAGTAAGCGATATTTTCCGATTGCCTAACCCACCAATTAATTTCATGCCCATTATCTGTGATAATTTTTGCAATAGCGGTTGCCCAACTTCCACTTCCAATTATACCAATTTGCATGTTGCTCATTTTTGCAAACATACGAAACTCAATAAAAAAAGGGGCGCATTTTTTAAATGCGCCCCCTATCCGGCTAGTTTTCAACTAAATAAGATTATTTTTTCTCCTCAAATAATTTTTCTTTGGTTACTACATTTACCAAACTGCCCTCTTTTAATGTTTTACTTACTGTGCTATAAGGTCCAGTGATGATTTTATCTCCTACTTTTACTCCAGACACTTCAATAAAATTTAAATCCTGAATATCAGTTTTAACTTTCACCATTTTCACTTTATTGTCCTTTTGCAACACAAAAACTACTTCACTCACATCTTCATCAATAGTAGTTGGTGCTTTTTCAGTACTTGTATTTGCAGTTGACTTAGTTACCTCTGTGTTTTTCCCTTCCCCTTTTGCATCTCTTGTAGTTACTGCATTTAAAGGAACAGTAACCACATTTCTTTTTGACTTGGTTTGTATGTCAGCACTTGCTGTCATACCGGGACGGAAAGGAAATATATTATTGTCCTTAGCTAAATCAGCGTACTCTTCAGGTATTAATCTAATATGTACTTTATAATTAGCAACTTCAGCAGAACTAGATACCCCTGAAATAGCGGTAACTGGATTTGCAATTTTATAAACTACTCCTTTGAATTTTCTATTATTGTATGCATCTACTTCAACAAGCGCCGTATCCCCCAATTTAACTTTAGTAATGTCATTCTCGCCCACATCCACTCTCACTTCAATGCTTTTCATATCTGCAACACGCATCATTTCAGTACCCGTCATTTGCGCCGTTCCTACTACTCTTTCTCCTTTTTTTACATTCATCAAACTAACAATACCATCCATCGGACAAGTAATGATGGTTCTTGCTAAATCCTTTTCAGCCCTAGCCAATTGTGCTCTTACTCCTTGAATTTGCGCCTCTCCACTTTTGATGGATTCCTTAGCTGAATTATAACTTGATTCCGCTGATCTAAATGCTTGCTCTGTTTGCTCATATTCAGCTCTTGAAACAATTTTATCAGCAAATAATTTTTTATAGCGATCATTCGTTGCTTTAGTATTTTCGTACACGGTTTTTAAACCGCTTAAACCCGCTTTTACATTTTCGTATTGTGCTTTTACTTGATTCACACTTGCAGTCACCTGATCACGTTGTGAAGAATAAATATCAGCGTAAATTTTTGCTAGTATCTGCCCTTTAGTAACGCGATCACCTTCCTCTACAAAAAGGTTGACAATTTCACCAGAAATGTCTGGACTCACTTTTACTTCAATTTCAGGATACACCTTACCACTTGCATTTACAGACTCTGTAATGGTTCTGAGTTGAACCGCTTCCACTGTTACAGCAATACCTTCCTCCTTACCAATCACGCCTGCTTTTTTTAAGCCGATAAGTAAGCCAATCACAATAACAAAACCTACGCCTATCCAAATAATTTTCTTGTTCATTTTTATATATTTTACTTCTGTAATTTTTTAATTTATCTGTTTTGTTTATAACTCTAAGGAAACGCCTTTGTAAAATTCTAATAATTTAATTCTAAATACATACTCGTATTGTGCAGATTTAAAATTAACCTTCGCTCTTAAAAAGTTATTTTGGTTATTCAATAATTCAATCGTGCCTAATAAGCCAAGCTCATATCTTTTGGTCGCAAATTGATATGCTTTTTCTGCTGAGCTAACTGCTTTTTGATTCGCATTTAATTTATTCAAAGCAACAATTGCATTGGTATAGGCAGCATAGATATCCTGCTTTAGTTTACGTTGAATATTTTCCTGTTGTAACTCAGTTGATCTGTAATTTAACTTGGCTTGTTGGTAGGATATTTTTGATTGCCCTGCATTGAAAATAGGTATGGACAATTGAAAACTTAAACTTTGACCAAAGTTGTTATTCACTTGGTTACCCCAGCCATTCCATATATTACCCCAGTTTCTATTTGCAGTAGTAGCTGTATAGGTAGGACTTTGAACAAAATATTTGCTATTGTTCACTGTTACAAAAGGACTTGCCGGTGTAATTGCACTCAAACCCGTCATATCATAACCAGAAGTATATTTAAATTGATTGGAGAAGTTGGACGACAAGCCATATCCGAAACTTAAGGTTGGATAAAAATTTGCTTTAGCCGCCGCCATTGATTTTGAAGCTGCTTTTACACGCAATCCTGCCGCTTTTACATTTGGTAAGTTTTGTTCTGCAATGGTAAAAACATAATCAGGTTGCAAATCAGTAAACGGTTGAATTTTAATTTTTTCAACAGGCTGAACTAAAACATCAAATTCAGTGCTGGCATCTAAATTCAATAATGCTTTTAAACTTAATTTGGTTTGAATTACGTTGGAAATAGCCCCAATATAATTACTACTATCATTCGCTAATTGCGTTTCCAACTCCAACAAGTTAATTTCAGGGAGCACACCTACTTCCACTCTCTTTTTAGTCGCATTCAATTGCTCTAGTGTTTGTTGGATTTGTATTTTAGTAATTTCAGATTGCTCAATCGCTGATAATACTTGTAAATAAAAAGTGGCTACACTCATTGAAATATCATTCGAAATAGTTTGCTTATCTGTTTCACTCGCTAACCAACTATAGTTAGTTGCTTCTGCATTATTCCTAAGTTTGCCTGCATTAAAAATTTGAACACCCCCATTTAATCCGAAATTATTATATAAAAACTGGGTGTTAGAAAAGCCGTTGGTGGTAGGGTCAATGGAACGCCCTAATCTTAATCCAGCACCTGTAGATCCATTGATGGTTGGTAATCGATTTGAATTCGCTAATTGGGCTTGTAATTTTGCCAATCTCGCTTGCACATCGGCCTGCTGAATAGATATATTATGCTGTATGGCATATTCCACGCATGTTTTTAAATCCCATGGCGTGCCGTTTTGCGCTTGTAAATTGATGCCAATTCCTAGGATTAAAATAGAAAAAATGTATTTCATCGACTTAATTATGTTTTGAACTTCTTTTGAGAATACAAAAGTAAACTAATGCCGCCTAGTTTCCATATTTTTAGACAGACGGAAAAGCCGTCTGCTGAACAGCAATTATGAACGATGAAAGGCTAAAAAAATCAATCCTTGGTTTGAAAAGGGAATAAAATTTATAAAAAACTACTTTTAAACGGTCTTTTTATAATAAAATAGCCTGTAAATGATAGAAACAAGTCCAACCAAGGCAATAGCCGTTAGCGCGGAATAGGGTTTATCAATAACGACCGCCACCGCAACAAACGCATAGGCACATACAAAAATCATACAAAAAATAGGGGTCCATCTTTTCAAATACCCTGTGACCGATCCATCTCCCTGATTTTTACGCCTTAATATTAAAAGGGTCGCTGCCGAGGTACTCATGCCCAAGCAATCCAAAAAAATGCTAAAGCTCAATACATCATCCACCCCTTTGCCAAAAAATGTGACCAAGATAGTGGTGAAAGCAAACAAGGTTAATCCTGGAACCAATGCTTCTGTTTTGGGATGCTTTTTTTGAAATAGGGCAGGCAATACTTTATCCTCACTCATTGCAAACATGACACGAGGATTGCTCATTAAAATCACATTCACATAGGCCAATACGCTTAACACCATCGCGAAATCAAAAACCTTAGCACCTAATTTACCAAACCAAGCCTCAAATAATAAGGACCCAATCGCATTTGCGTTTTTCATTTGGTCAAAACCAATCACTTTAATATAAGTATAATTAATAGTGAGGTATAAAAATAACACGACAAGTATACCCACTACAATTCCCTTTTGCATAATTTTTCCAGAAGCAACTTCAGATCCAAAATTGATGGTTTGTTGATATCCGCCATAAGTAAAAAAAACGGAAACCAAACTTACCAATAATAATAGCGCCCCATTAGTACCATCATAGGTATAAATTTTTCCTTCGTTAATGCCATGCGGCGGAACCGTAACCCCTTTAAATAAAGAAGAAATTAATAAAACGATTAAAGAGATTTTCACCACCGTTAAAATGTTCTGCGTGCGACTGCTCGTTTTTAATCCAAGTAAATTAACAATATAGAAAAGCCCAACGGATACCGAAGCCACTATAATATTAAAAAGTGTGCCTGACGGTTGCCCAAATAATAAATCACTCACGTAGTCGGCACCAATTAAAGCAACTACAGCCAAGGAAGCGGCATTGCTAATTAAAATTAAAACATTGATCGTAAATCCTACACCCGGATGATAACAATATGCAAACACTTTATAATAGCCACCCATCACTGGCAGTCGTTGTCCAATTTCAGCATAAGTTAATGCGCCAAACAAAGCAATTAAGCCGCCAATCAGCCATGCACTAAAAAAAATTAGTGGCGTGCCCGATTTTGCTGCAATGGTTGCAGGTGTTTTAAAAATTCCCATACCAATCACCAAGCTCACCACAATCATGGTTAAACTAAAAAAATTAATGGACTGCTTTTGCTTCATAAGTAATCAATGAAAGCTAAATATAATAAAAATGGGCAAGTTTTCAACAAGCCGTTAGTAATTAAAAATAGATAGGGATATATAAATACTAAATTTGATTCAGAATTAGGTTCATGCAAATGATTAAAAGGGAATCCCGTTAAAATCGGGGGCTATTCCCGTAGCTGTGAGTTCATTGCCAAAAGCAATCTATGCAATATATCCACTGAAGCAATTTGGGAAGGATGCATTAAATAAGAACAAGCCAGAAGACCTGCCTAATGAATACATCAGCAGCTTTCGGGTAAAAAGCAGGGATTGTAAAAAATGGATATGCGCTTGCATTACATTGGATAACTTTTAAAAAGGAATCTCATGCTTTGCCATTCGCAGATCAATTAATTATGGTTCTCTTTCTCCAGGAAGCTCATTGTTAACAACGAAAAAAGAAAAACAATGAGCATAAAATTAATCACGCTCTCGGTGAGCCTTATCGCCACCACCCTCGCCTTTGGGCAAAAAGACAGTCTCTCGCAATTAAATGAAGCAAAAACTTTAGCCGAAGTTATTGTTACTGCTAACAAAGTAGAACAAAAACAAAACGCTACGGGGAAAGTGCTTACAGTAATTAATGCAGCCACGATTCAAGCGAATGCTGGAAGAAGTATTGCGCAAATTTTAAATGAACAAGCCGGCTTGTATTTGCCCGGCAGCTTAAGCAATGCAGGAACCGTCCCAAGTATTTACATGCGAGGGGCTTCCAGTGGTCGCTCCTTAATATTAATAGATGGCATGCCTGTTGGTGACCCATCGATGATTAGCAATGAGTTTGATTTAAATTTAGTGCCTTTAAATTTGATAGAGCGGATTGAAATTTTAAAAGGTGCGCAAAGCACCTTGTATGGTTCAGATGCTATTGGTGGTGTGATTAATATTATCACCAAGAATAAATCTATTCCCAACTTTTCCGCAGATATAAGTACAGGCAGTTATGGTACACGAAAAATGAATGCGCAACATAGTAGCACCATGGGAAAGTTGAAATATGCTATAGGATTCGGTAATGAATCTGCCAAAGGATTTTCTTCTGCTACTGATGTGACGGGTAAAAATAATTTTGACAAAGATGGTTATCGCAATAATAATTGGTTTGCCAATATCAATTATGCTTTTAACGAACATTGGAATTTAAAAGCTTCCACGCAACAAACAAGTTACAATGCCGATATTGATTATGGGGCTTTTAAAGATGACAAAGACGAAAAATTTAATAACGCTACCAAATTGACAGGTTTTATTTTGAAATACAAAAAAGAAAAAACTATTTTTCAATTACAATACCAATTAAGCACACAGGATCGTCAATATAAAAACGATAGCCTTGATAAAACTTATACCATTTTTGAAGACAATCAATACGCAGGAAAATCTCATTTTGCAGATGCCTTTTTTTCAAAAGCTATTTCAAAAAATATGCAATGGATTACTGGTGTTGATTTTAGATACGGATCTTACCATCAAACTTATATATCTATAAGTAAATGGGGCCCTTATAATGATAATTTTAAAGATACTTTTCAATACCAAACTGCCTTGTATACCTCATTATTAATCAATGACGCCACCAATAAGTGGTTACTAGAATTAGGGGGAAGAAGTAATAAACATGATCGCTACGGGTCCAACCAAACTTTCACGATTAGCCCTTCTTATAAATTAAATGAAACCATTCGATTCATGGCAAGTGCTTCCACTGGATACAAAGCGCCTTCGCTCTATCAGTTGAGTTATAATGACGCATTGAAACCAGAGCAATCATTCAATACAGAAATAGGGATGGAATACAAAACTAACCCCTTATTTTTTAGAGCCGTTTATTACAATAGAACCATTGACAATGGGATAGACTATAATTATATTGATTATAATTTTTTCAATTACATCCAACAAAAAGTAAATGGCTTAGAACTGGAATTCAATTGGAAAGCCAATGAAAAAAATAATTTCTCTGCTAACTATACCTTAATGAATGGACAAGAAACCAATCAAAATAGAGTGACCACTTCCGATACCATTACTTATAACTACTTATTAAAACGTCCTAAAAATACAGCAGGTGTTCAATGGACTTATGAAGTATCCCCTAAATTAAATTTTAGTTTAGCTGCCAGATATATAAGCAAACGATACGATGTGGGTGGCTATGCTGCAGCGGATGTTAGTTTAAACAGCTACACCCTAGTCAATGCACATATTCAATACAAGCTCAATAAGCATCTATTATTATACGCCGACGCGCAAAATATAAACAATGTGGCTTTTCAGGAAATCAATGGATACAATGCCATGGGGCGAATGTTGATGCTTGGCCTGAGATTGAAATAATATATTCATAACTGCTCAGTTTAAAAAAGCTTTGTATCTTCATACAAAGCTTTTTTTATGGACTTTCATTTTGACCAATTAGTTACAGTCATATTCACCCTATTTGCGGTAATAGATATTGTAGGATCCATTCCTTTGCTAATTGCTATGAAGGAAAAGTCGGGCGCCATAAAATCACTTAGAGTGACGCTAATATCTGGGGCACTCATGATTTTATTTTTATTTTTAGGAAAACCCTTTTTGCAAATTTTAGGTTTAGATGTAAAGTCATTTGCGGTGGGCGGATCAATCGTCATATTTTTATTAGGTCTTGAAATGGTATTGGGTCATGAAATTTTCAAAGGGGATAAAAATGCACATTCAGGCGCAGTAGTTCCCATTGCATTCCCCATTATTGCAGGAAGTGGTACACTCACTACTATCATGTCCTTAAAGGCAAACTTCGAGGAATACTATATCGCACTAGGCATCTTAGTCAACCTTGTTATTGTTTTTGCTGTTCTAAAATCACTCAATTTTATTGAGCGGATGTTAGGACCCGGCGGCTTACTCGCTGTTCGTAAATTTTTTGGCGTCATCCTTTTGGCCATTGCGGTTAAGATATTTTCTAGCAACGTGGGTGCACTCAGAAAGTAATTAATTACTATTTAAAATTTGCAATGCTTCTGTATCCTTGTATTCAATGATCAAGGAGCGTAACTGCTTTTTTAAATCCAAGATTGTATTTGCTTTTTGTTGCTCATGGATAAGATTATGCATTTCAGTAGGATCCGTTTTTAAATCATACAACTCCCACTCATTCCTTGGTCCGTAAAATCGGATCAACTTATATCGCATGGTACGAATACCAAAATGAGGAGGAACTTTATGCGGCTGTGGATACTCATAATAATGGTAATACATTCCGGTACGCCAATTTTCCACCTTCCCCAATTTTGTCACTAAAGGTAAAAAGCTTTTTCCTTGTATTTCAACAGGCGCTTTAACTCCAGCAATATCCAAAAAGGTAGGTGCAAAATCAATATTCACCACGATATCATTCACTACAGTGCCAGGTTTAATATGTTTGGGATATTTTAATACAAAGGGGGTCTTTAAACTTTCTTCATACATAAATCGTTTGTCAAACCAGCCATGTTCTCCCATATAAAACCCCTGGTCGGACGCATACATCACCACGGTATTTTCAGCCAATCCTGATTTTTCCAAATAGGCTAATATGCGGCCAATATTGCGATCCAAGGATCTGGCCGTGGCTAAATAATCTTTCAAATAACGTTGGTATTTCCATTTGATTAATGCAATGGAGTCTGATTTTACTTTTTCATACTCCAATGCGATTTTTCCATAATAATTTTTATAGGCTAATTTTTCTGCTGGTGTTAAACGTCCAAACATCCCTGGTTTATCATAATTAATATTCATCTTTAAATCATCTCCAATCAACATGGTCTTGTTGACCGTCATATCTTGTTCAAGTGCTGCTGTTCGACCTTCATAAGTATCAAAAAAGTTATCAGGCATGGGAAATTGTTGTGCATCATATGCACCCAAATCTTCCACCGCTGGCATCCAATTACGATGCGTTGCTTTTTCACCTACCACTAAAAAGAAAGGTTTTGTGGTATCACGCTTGTCCAACCAGCCTAATGAAAAATCACTAATTAAATTAGTGACATATCCGCTGTATCTCACTGTATCCTTGGACATTTCAACAAAATCAGGTTGAAAATAATTTCCTTGATCCGGTAATACTTTCCAATAATCAAAACCCACTGGCAAGGTTTGTAAATGCCATTTTCCTATCCATGCAGTTTGATAATCAGCTTGGCTTAATAGTTTTTGAACCTGCACCTGACTGCCATCAAAATTTCGTTTAGGACTATTATCAACCAATCCATTCACATGTCCATATTTACCCGTCAGCAACACTGCCCTACTGGGAGCGCACAAAGAATTGGTTACAAAAGCATGATTAAAAATGGCACCTTGTTTGGCTATTTTATCAATGTTCGGTGTTTGCATCAACTTGCTCCCATAGGCACTTATAGATTGATTCGTATGGTCATCTGAAAATATCACTAAGATATTTGGACGCTTGCTTGTTTGCGCAAAACTATTGCTAACATTAAGTATACACAGTAAAAACATTGTCAAAAAAAGGCCTTGTTTCATAGAAAATATTTTATTCGTGAATTGTTTTGAAAATTAATCTTGCTCAAATTTGCAACGCATAATTAATTCGCACGCGTTTCAATTATTTTTAAATTTAACTAATTAAACAGAAAAAACCATCAATTGGGCCTACAAATACAAAGGGGGCCGGAATCCGGCCCCCTTTGTATAAAATTGGAAATCAGTCTAAAACGATAACCTGCAACTTACTATAAAATTTCGGCCCACTGCAGAAATACCACTTGCAAAATATCTGTAATTTTTATCAGCAATATTTTCAATCTGCAAGCCTAGACTTAATTTTTTGTTTGGGGTATAATAGCTTGAAAAATTAACCGTCATCCAACTAGGCATTCCATCTGGTGTAGCATACAATTCATTATCCTCTCCATTTAAATTGTAATCACTTATGTGCTTCCAGCCATTAAATAAAACATACCCTTCCACATTAAATTTATCAGCGCCTTTTTTCAAACCAACGCGTCCATATGCTGGTGGAATATGATCTAATGGCATTGAACTAGTCCCATTGTTATAAGTTCCCTTGGTATAGGTATAAGTTCCTTGTAATAGCGTGTTGTAAAATAATTTTAATTTGCCATTTAAATTAAATCCATACAACTTAGCACTAGCTTGATTTTGTGGGGCGTATACTGCACTCAAAACATTTTGGTACATGATATTATCCTGGCCATTCCAATTATATTTACTAACAACAATTGCATTATTAAACCAAGTATAAAAAACACTCGCACCCCAACTTGCTATATTACCAGTATGCGATAAATTAATTTCTGCGTTATAGGTATACTCAGGTTTTAAATCTTTATTAGGTACCACTACATAACCGGTTTTAGTATCAAACACTTTTGTTAAATCATCCACATTGGGGGATCTAAATCCGCTACTTAAACCAGCGGTAGCACGATACCCATTTTCACCATTATAAGCAACGCCCAAATTCCCGGTTATTGCTGTATTATTTTGTATTGCTTTATTAAATGGGAAGTGCATTAAAGTCGTATCGGCAAAGCGTGCATCTAATTGTACTAAGTTGAATCGTATGCCATCATTTAACACCCAATGTGCATCTAATTGCTTTGTTTGTTGTAAATACAAGGCATTATAACTCATTTTGGTAGGGCCATCACTATACCTTGTTGTAATTCTACTCAACGCACTCGTGGCAATATTTAAACGTTCGGCAGTTGATCGTACAAAATTGGTATAGGATTCAGCGCCTAAATGAATTTCTCCATTGGATTGTTTATGTAATAAATCAGCATTCACCCCCAACACATTAACGCGTTCAAAACGAAAATCTTTTGAGGTAGTATTATACTTGCGAGAAATTCTACTTTCTTCAATGTCCTGAAAACTACTGGTCACCATTAAGTCACTAAAATAACCAGGCAACTTTGTAGCAGTATATTTATAGGAAATTAAATTTCGAATTTGGGGTCCATAATACCATTCTGAATATACAGGCAAGGCTTTACTTGTTTCCGTCAAACGATCATACCTATTTATATTAGATGAATTTGAAATTTGGATATTAAAAAGATGTTCTGAATTTTCATTGGGCTTGTACAATACTTTTTGCAATAAATCAGTTTGTTGATACCCACTTAATTTTTGAACATTCACATCCTCATTTACCTTAACCATATCAGCACCTGCTTCTCTAACCACATAAAAAGAGCGTTTCCCAAAATCAGGATAAGTGCTGGATCGATTGGCTCCTTGACGCATATCCCCAAAACTTCCATAAGTAAAAGAAGTTAAATAGGCCCATTTGTTATTCGCAATATTGACATCCAAATGAGTTCTATTTTCATTTTGCCCTGAAGCATACCGTTGGATCAAATTTGTATTTGTTTTCCAATTGGTGGTGGTTGTTAAAATTGGTTTTTTTGTAAACATATTGACTACGCCACCTAAGGCATCACTGCCATACAAAGTGGAGGAAGGTCCGTAAATCACTTCCACCCTATCTAATATCATATTATCAATAGTAATTATATTTTGCAAATGGCCTCCTCTGAAAATGGCATTATTTAATCTTACCCCGTCTACCATTAATAATACGCGACTGGCCTCAAAGCCACGAATCACAGGACTTCCACCACCTGATTGACTTTTTTGAACAAATACCTGACCTGATTGTGTTAAAATGTCGCCCGTGTTTGCCTGTTGATTAATTGCATTTTTATCGGTGATAAAATCAACCTTTTGCACAATATTTTTTGAAAGTGCAGGAAATTTATTTGCAAAAACTACCACATCAGGTAATACTTTTTTTGTGGTATCAGATTGACCGTAAACGTATACTCCATTTGCTATTAAACATAACAGTAACAGCATTTTTCTGTTGATTAAAAACATGTTTTTAAATTAAAATGAAAAAATAAATAAGTAGCAGTTGCTAGTTTTTATTAATTCATTTCCGGAGGCAGGTAAGGCTTTTCAATGGAGGTAAAAACAAGATGGGGATGTAACCTAGGAAAATTAGGACTCGTTTTATAAATAGGTATAAAATTGATTCCATTTTGAATAGGAATATAGGGCGCCAATACCCACTTGAAAATTTGTTGTGATTGGCTAGAACTTTCTTTTTGTTGTTGTGCTAATTGAATATGTTTTTGATCTAATGAAATTTCAGGCGCATCAGCCAATGCCGTTATTGTCAATCCTGTTTTTCCTTTAACAATATGAATAACATCATACATCATTCCATTATATACAAACTCAGTGCCTTTATCTTCCCAGTCATAGCCGCTGGGCAAATGATCAATCGAAGAAACATGCAACGTGATTAGCCCATCCATCTGCTCCAATGGGTGTGTATTGATATATTTAATCCGAGCTATTTTATACAATTGCTTTTCATAAACATGGTATAAAGGAAGGCCACAGATGGAAATAATCAATGATGCCAAACAAATTATCGTAATTGCTTTTTTCAATGCCCTAAGTTAGTATTTTTTACATTAAAGAAAAATTAATGACTTAGGTCAGTTAAGCCAAAATATGGCTTAATTTTTTAAATAAAAGGGGTAATTATCCATTATATTAAATAATTTTACAGCCCATGTTACATTTTATATATAACCCCAACGCAGGCAATAATAAAGCAGCGCGTAAGGCGAATATTTTAAAAAAATTATACGCAGTTCCAAATAGCAAAGTATGGGAAACCACCAAAGCTTTGGAGGCGACCTATTTTACAAAAAAAGCGATTGAAGAAAACGCAAGCAGGATTATTGCAGTTGGGGGTGATGGCACAGTAAATGAAGTAGCTTCTGTTTTAACTGAAACAACCATCCCATTAGGAATTATACCAATTGGTTCCGGGAATGGTTTAGCCAGGCACTTACATATTCCACTCAAATTTGAAGCCGCACTTGACAAAACAATAAATGGTCATGAAATTGGAATAGATGTTGGCTTACTAAATAATAAAATGTTTTTCTGTACGGCGGGAATTGGGTTTGATGCAAAAGTGGCACAGCTTTTTGCAAAAAGTAATAAAAGAGGATTTATCAATTATATCAAAGCCACTTTGTCTGCTTTAACAATGTACAAACCTATTGAAATTAGTATCAATCATGGTCCAGTGCAAAAAGTTTATTCACTCACATTTGCAAATGCTAGTCAATTTGGGAGTAATGCTTATATATCCCCTTTTTCAGATTTGCAAGATGCCTATTTGGAA
>Ga0209297_1001058_pt1 | contig 16142 bp, 27 predicted proteins | sample S_130805_MF_Meta_FD_187322 | JGI IMG/M metagenome (GOLD analysis project Ga0209297, IMG submission 187322) | Freshwater microbial communities from Lake Simoncouche, Canada to study carbon cycling - S_130805_MF_MetaG (SPAdes) (version 2) | ecosystem: Environmental > Aquatic > Freshwater > Lake ... | reverse complement strand
CTACGTTAAAAATAGGTTTTTGTTGTTTACACTTATCACACTCACGGTAGCCTAGAGATTGATAGATGCGCCAATGGTCATGCTTGCAGTGCACTGCGCTAGTCACAGGAGTTACTGCTTCTACCTTTTTAACTTTGTCCATATAATCCTCATCGATAAGCCAAGTAATCCTACATAAGCAACAATCGCTACCCAATCATCTAAAGTCATCATCGTCCCCTTTAGTGTACTCAATCATAAAACAGACCATAGTAATCCCAATTACAGTCCAATATATTAATTCGCCCATTGATCTTCTTCCTCCAATGCGCGAAGCATTAACTTCAACTGCTCAATTTCTTTGAGAAGTTGAAGTTTAATTTTATTCAACTCCTTCTTGTTTTTCTGCGCCATTGTCAGGCGCTTGTATAATTCTTCTTTAGTCATTTCGCCACCATGTTACCTTGCACATCGCGGGTTAACTCATATACCCCATACATCTTACCGTCTCGTAGCATGAACTCTCCAATATTTGTCTTGATTATTGTTTGCTTGTGTTTGTTATCCACATAGTTTGTTACTTGTGCAATAAGTAATGCTATTAATAATAACCCTGCTACTGCCCAACCTTTATATTCGTCTTTCATACTGTTACCATCCGATGTTTGATTCTGTCTTTAGCTATGTTTAAGTTATCTACGCTCCACACGTAGCTTGGTCTTCTTCTGCTTACTTGTACTGACCCACATGGTGGGAAGTCTAACTTCTCTAAATGAAACAGCAAAGTTGTCTTCGCTATCTTATGCAACTCACAGTATTCTTTAAGCGTCATGGTTTTCATAGAAACTCCTCACAGTTTCTTTTATTTTTTGCGTTCCAAAGTATCGCCTTAACACGTACTGGTCTTTCGTTTCTAGCGTCAAGCTTATACTCTTTATCAAGCATCTGTCTTACCGTCTTTGAGCACGTTTTATATCTAACTGAGCTGTTATATACCCAAGCGGTTTTCATTACCACTCCCTACATAATTTTTTATATGCGATACGCTGGCGTTCTATATAGTCACTATACGCATCCACCACTGTATTGGGTTTACCTGAGTCGTCATCACCACCCATTACATTAGGACCTTGCACGTTTTCTGGTAGGTTTTGTCTTAACTCAGGTGTATAGGGTGCTTGTGCTTCGTTCCATCTCATCAGTGCCTCTTTGAATGCTATTCTGGAATACATATCTATTTCAGGAAAGTTACCTATTTCTCGGATTTGGTCTAGTGTTAGTACGCTCATTGCACTGTCTCCTGCATTTTATGTACTAGTCCAAGCTCTACGTCTGCCCACTCGTGAGCTTCCCACCATGCGCATTTATTCTCAGTCCAATCTGCCTCACCTTGCGAATTGGCAAACCACTGTATAGCGTATTTAGGTCGATGCCACGTTTCATCATTAGATGGAAGGTCATCCCTCCAGTCATAGTTACCGCCATTAAGAATAACCTCTGCTTTTACTATCACCCCTTTGTCTCCGTGAATATTAGTAACTATATCCCCTGGGCGGTAAAAAGGTTTAGCTCCTACAGCTTCTTGTTTAATCATTTCCTTCTCCAATGCAGTGTGCTTTTTCAATTGCTCTAGCGAATCCAAACGCCAGTCTAGTATCTTGCTCTCTCAGCGTTTGATTAGTAGCTTGGTAATACAAGCTGTTTAACTCACCTTCACTCAAAGGTTCACGCGTTAAATCATCCTTGGCTTTTGCATAGCCCCGCTGATACATCTCGCGTGCCGTTTGTGCTGGCTCACGTTTTTGTGGTGCTAGGTAGAGCGGTTCGCCACCATTATCATATTCTCTTAATATGAATTCGTACCCATCCCATTTGCGCCAAGCCACAGGCTCTTGCTCAGGCTCTGCGAGTAGTTCTCTAATCTCAACCTGAAGTTCTTCTTGTACTGACCATAGTTCTGATGTCAATACTCTTGCTAATAACTCTCTTTCTTTACTCATTCCACTACTCCAGTTTTTCTGTCATTGCAGACAGCGGTTATGATACGAGTCGGTCTTTTACTCATTTGATATGCGCCAACTGCCATGTTCCATTCCTCACGGGCATTTGTGCAAGCCGTCATTGATTCATAGGGGATTACACTTGTAGTGTAGGTTATACGTTCCACTTGCGTGGTTCTGCCTTTCTTGTCGATTGTGGTATCGACTGTTAAGAACGATAAAGTTAGAACTAAAGATGCGCTCATGTTATTCTCCAGCTATTTAAATAGTTTTGTATTGCTTGACGTTCGCGTTCTTGATATGCGTTGTATGCAATCATTACAGCGTTTGGCTCTTTTGAGCCGTCATCGCCACCTATTACATGAGAAACACTTTTTATATCTTTTGGTAAATTTTGACTTAGCCCGTTTTGGTAATGTGGAAGTTGATTTTTCATCTCATCACCTGCTTCATGATTTTACGAAGACGTGTAATTTCAGCAACAGCGTTGAGGTGCAAACGCGTTATAACTAAGAAGCAAAACAGCATAATAAGGTACGCTACGTTTGACTCATCGAGCCATGTTAAAAATTCAATCACGTTGTTCATTTTAGTATCCTTTTAGAATTCTTTTTGCTTTTGTTATAGCAGGGTCTGTGTGTTCGTATGTAAAATTATATGAGTCATAAGGTATGTGTGCTTTTTTAAACCGAGCTTTTACTTCTTCTTCAGTCCATAAAGTAATGTGTTCAGTTGGTTTACCTTTAATCGACCAACCCCAAACCTTAGCTTTTTTATAAGCTATTATTCGTTCAATAGGATCGTCATAAGTAAGCATATACTTTTCTGGGTCATACTCCTTACCAAACATAGCACATAAACCTTTGAAATCTTTTTCATTGAAAAACGCACTGACTTTAAGACGTTTCTTGGTCATTTTGTTTCTCCAGTTAATGTTGCGTAATTGTGATCTGATTTAAAATCTGATATATAAATATCATTTTCATCATCGTATGCTAGTGCATCGTTATAAATTTGCATGACGCAATCATCAACATTTTCATAAACGATTTCTTTTAACTTGTCTGAACCTGATAGTTCTTCACCATCTTCGTCATAAAATAAAATGTCGTCAACATAGCACTCACGACCATCTTCTGTTTCATGGTAAAATGTTGCTGGTCTATATGAACCACTTAATGTTGCTTTAGCCACAACGCTTATGGTGCATAATTCGGTGCTTAAAATATCAAAATGTATTTGTACTTCCATCGTTGTATCCTTTTAGGTTTTTGTTGAACTCGGAGCAAAGTTTAAATAATAATGATGACTATGTAAAGCTATGCTTGACATTTATTTTATCAACGCAATGCTTTTAGAAGATTAGATTGTGAAATGTCTTTATCTTTCAACACGTTAACTACACGCTCATCAATGGTACTCTCTGCCACTAAATGAATAATCCTAACCGGCATCGTCTGCCCTTGCCGATGAAGTCGAGCATTGAACTGCTGATAATATTCAAGCGACCATACTAGTGAGAACCAAATGATGATTGATCCTCCATGTTGAATATTTAAGCCATGTGAGCAGGCCTGAGGGTGGGCAAACAGTAATTTAATTTTTTTTGCATTCCAATTATCGATGGTGGATTGTTTACCATCTAAAAGGATACCAGTGCCGAACCTTTTCTGAAGCCTCTCAAGATCAGCCTTATAGTTATAAGCCACAAGAATGTTATCGTTCTCATTTAAATCAATTAGCTCAGCAAGTGCATCTAGCTTTTCATCATGCGTCACAACATAGTTATGAAACTCATCTGTGTACTGTGATCCGTTAGCGTACTGCAAAAGTTTATTTGCAAGTACTCCTGCACTCAGTGCTTCAATCTCATTACCTTCAATCTCAATAAATAAATTCTTCTCAAATTCTTTATAATCATTAAGTACAGATTTACTTAGTGTTACTGTCTCGTACAAGTAGATACGCTCAGGTAATTCAAGATAGTCCTCTGCTTGCATAGACAGTGTGTAGTTGCTCATTAGCTTTTCGATCTGCTCTTGAGCACCAGATCGAGGTGTGAATTTATAACCCATATAATCTGTCTCAAAGAAGCGATGCTTAAAGACTGTCATTGTTTTACCCAGTGATGCGCCATAGTCCACTAGGTAGCATTGCGGCCACAAATCAAGTAGTCCATTTGGGGAAGGCGTGCCAGTAAGCAGTAGCATATAGTTAACGAATGGCAGTGTCTTCTTAATCGCTTTGAATCGTTTACTTCCAGCGTTTTTAAAACTACTGGATTCATCGATAACCACCATATCAAAAGGAAAGTTCTTACCGTAGTGCGTGACAATCCACTCGATGTTTTCTCTATTGATGACGTACACATCTGCATCAAACTGCAACGCTTTGAGTCGTGCTTGTTGCGGACCTGTCACGATTTGAAAGCGTAAACCTTTAAGATGTGACCACAGAGCAGCTTCTTGTTTCCATACACTATTGGCTACACGCAAAGGTGCTACGACAAGAACTTTGTTTACACAAAAGCTATCTATTAAATCACTGATTGCTGTGAGCGTAGACACCGTCTTACCCATACCCATACTCAGTAGCAACATGGCGCGTTTCTTTTCTTTGATAAAGTCGACTGTGTGGAACTGATACTTGTGCATATTATGTTTATGTAGCATTAGTAAATCCTCGTCACGTCTTCAATCCAGTCGTCTACTTGCTTGATTGAGTTGAGTACATAGACTTTAGCTCCTAACGCTCTACGCTTTTCATGATCTCTTTCTTGAGCTGCGGTTGCTTTTCTTCCTGGTGCTTTGAGTTCTACAAAACTAATATTATTTTCCGGTAGCGTGATGACGCGATCAGGTACAGCTCGTCTTCCTGGTGAAGTAAACTTTTCACATAGACCACCAATCTCTTTGACTTTGTCGCATAGGTATTTCTCAACTTGTTTTTCTAACATATCCAATATCCTCTAGTAATTCTTTTGCTTTTGTAATGTAGTAATTTAAATCCACGTCTACAGGGAATGTATCAGGCAGTATCATGCAGGGGCGACACGCTTGTGATAGTGGAACTTTGTTTCCGTTCTTCTTGTACTCTAATTGTTTATCTTGCAAAGCAGGATCATTGCTGTGATAGAAGCGAATAGCTTTACCTAAGTACTCACCATCAAACACAGCACCACCTGTCACTCGTCTACAGCTAATGTACTTGGTAATATCTTTACATTTGAAGATAGTCTGCTCAACTGGTGTACCATTGATGACTTGCTGTGTCACTGCATCATAGACAATACGACCATCAGGGTTTTTACCAATAGATTCACCAGTAAAGATACCTTTACCTTTGTAACTACCGTCCGTTTTAATGGCAAGGTATGAGTTCACATCTCTAGATGCTATCTCTTGATATTCTGTTTTTTCTAATTGGTATGATGTTTGTAGTTCCCAATCCCAAAGTAATTCGTTTGCTAAATCAAGTTGGCTTTTATGATAATAAATAACGATACCGTCAGTATTAGCACTAACCACTTTTATCCCATTGTCTTCAAGAGTTTCGATTAGCATGAGCAGAGATAGTTGACCTGTAATGGTAGTCTGCAATAACAGCTCAGGTGAGTATAAGAAACTGTACTTACTGCCGAATTTACCGTACGAAGCATTTGTCGTTATCTTAAGTGTATCGGCAGTAACCTTATCACCATTGCGTTTAGCTTCAGCGCGTCTAGCTACAATTGATTTGTAAAGCTCTAAGAATTTAATACCTAAATTTTCTGGATATAACTCTTGTTGCATAATGATGTTTGGATAGAATCCTGTTACGTCTGCGTCTTCTAAGTGATGATCTTTTTCACGTTTTATGTACTGCGCCTTTTCACAGGAGTGAATACCACCTATCCCCATTTGATACTCAGTTGATCCTATAGTGATACGCTCACCTAACCACGTTGGGCATTCAAGTGTACCGCTATCTGCAATAGTGAACTTCTCGGTAAGCAGTCTTTTAAATACAGCGTTTAGCTCAGCTGATTTGAACTTAATAATTTTCGGATCACGATAGTTGAAGGAGTGCCGAGCATCATAGCTTTTTGCTTTAAACTTCGCTAAAGGTATCTTATAGAGTGATTGCATCTCAGACTTGATGAGTGCTTCAGCAATCTGCGCATCAGACTTGGAGTTGAGATTGATACCGTATTGTTTGCTCATTGATTTGCGTAAATCAATTTGAGGTAGCAGAGTAGTGTAGAGCAATTGTGTTAACTCCAAGTCATTTCGACAGTACACTTTGAGTTGCTCACGTTGAGCCGGTGAGATAATCTCATCAGGCTCTATTGGTAGATCTTGCAGAGTTTTACAATGTAGCCTGCTACCGTACACCTTAAGACTCCCTTGACCTATAGCGATTTCAATTAAGTCTATATGATTGTAGTCAGCAACGGTGAGGTCGCGTTGACGCGTGATGTGCCAAGCTGGAAAGCTAGACATGATAAGGTCAGTGCTGAACTGATGTAGAGCTTTTGTGTTGTAGCCCGACAGAGCGGCGGTAATCATAGGTAGGTCATACTTGTATCCGTTGAAGCTCACTGTTTCGCGCTTCATTGTATCGCGTATGAGTTTGATGTCGTCTTCAGAGAGTGACGCGTTATCGTAGATTTCTACTTGTCGCACACGATTCGTCTTTGTGTTAAGCGCAGCAAAGAGCCAGTAATTTTGATAGCATTCTGTGTCAATAATGATAGCCATAAGGAGTGTCCTTATAATAGATAGATGTTAAAAAACCTCTAAGCTTATCGAGGAAAGTTTAGAGGTTGGATTGATAGAACTAAGCCTATTGATAAATTGCTTAGTTAATAAGAGATTTGTTACTTAGAACTATCAATGAAAGCCGCTTCACGCCCAGCATAATTGTTTGTAATCATGCACCTTTTCTAACGGCTTTTATTGATAGCTCTGCACCAAAATGGTGCAGAGCATAGTACTACTTAGAACTCGTCATCAATTTCATCAAAGTCATCAATGCTTGCACCGGTGTTATCACCAAAGCTATCACCGTCTTTAGCAAACTGAACGCCAAGCAGATTACCTAGAATTTGCTTACCACCTAATGGATGGTCAGAAAACCAAAACTCTACGATGGCGTTAACGTAACAACCTGCATACAAGCGACCATCTTCTTCAGTTAAAGGTGTTTTGTCTTTGTCAATAAGCAGTACACGTTTAGTGCTACCACCTTTAAGCGCCATCTGATTTTGATAACCATCATAGTCTTTTTCATCACCATCAGTGAAAGCAGTGATTTTAATACCTTTAGGTGCTTTACCTTGGAACTTCTCAGCAATGAACGCATCGATAGCATCTTGCGTTTGCTTGTGTTGTGCCGAACCTTTAGGCATTAAAAATGTTGCTTCGTATTTGGTTGTGTTTCCGTTGAACACAGCTTTGTTGAACAAAGAAGGAAAAGAAAGTCTTACGTTTTGAAGTTTTAGTTTAGTGCTCATGATTGTATCCTTTTAAATTTAAGTTGTTGTGGCTAAGTTGCCGATGTCAATTGTACGCTGACACTTTTAAGGTGTCAACTTTTATTTTTTAATCAAAGTCATTTGCGCAGATACCCAGTGCAGGGCGTTTGTCTGAAGCAGGTACGAGTGTAGGCTTACCAGACTTTTTAATGATGATGTCGTTAAGCTCATCCATGTTCTTCTTACCTACTAACTTCTCAGCTTTAGCTACAGAGATGAACGATGTTTCGTACAGCTCGTAGTTAGCATAGTCTTTAGAGAGCACAGCTTCAGCGATAGATTGATCAGCCCACTCACGACTACTACGACCTTCAACTATTTTGAAACCGTAAAACTTTTCACCGTTCTCAAGCTTAGCTCTGACTGTATCTTCTACAGCAGAGAGCCATGACTTGATGAGTGTTGCATTGCTGAGCGCATTAGATAGTTGCTCATCAGATAAGGTGTTGACCTGTGCTAGATTATCGAAGTCACCAAGCAATGTATCTTGCGTCATCTTAAGTAGCTCAGGGCATCGTGCTTTATGACTACACCATTGGCACTGCTTCTCACCAGGTGTGCGCGGTGCACCTGGTAGCATAGCCAGCTTGGCTTTCTCTTTTACTTCTTCACCAAATTGATACAGCTCATCAATACTCATCTCGTGCTCATCAATGTTATCAAGACGCGGTTGCACGATATGCTTTTTGATTGTCTTAATATCATAGATAAAACCAAACTCATGCACAGCACCTAACGCATAGATAGATAGCTGTGTGCTATCAGCGTACACTTTGATACCTTTACCGTACTTGAGATCAATGATGTGCAAGGTATCACCGTCAATGACGATGCAGTCAGCTGTACCAAAACCTTCAGGTGCATAGTCAGAGTAGTTTACTTTTTGCTCAAAGAACTTTTCACCAGAAAACTCAGCGATGTAGTCTAAGTAAGTTTGCACATGCAGGCACATCTCGTGTGTGATGGTAATACCTGTTTCTGGATCTAAAATGTTCTCATAGGTAAACGGCGAGACTTCTTTCGTTAGACATATCTCAGCTAAAGAGTGCGCAGCGGTACCCTCATCAGCAAAGCGAGAGCTTGTGCGTTTATACTGACGCTGAGCTTCAACTGAACCTGCGCAGTTGAGCCATGTTACACTCCCACTCGCGGAAAGCTCTGCATGGGCAGCCATTAGAGTGACTCCAATTTATCTTTAAGTGAAGGGAGATCAGCTTCAACGACTTTATCAATGGTTGTTGCGCCATACCCACTGATGATGTTTTTAATAATTGGCTTCATGTCTGAGTTAGCACGCACAAGTGACATGCACAAGTCTTTTAGCTCTTGTCTATTGATGCCTTGTGTTTGCGCTACAACTGGTTGCTCAGGTGCAGGATCTTCTTTAGCTTCAACATACGCTTGCGCTTCTTGGGTGACTTCGACAGGTGTCGTTGTAGTATGGGTAGGTAACACATCAAGGCGTTCAGCAATGAGATCGATGACCTCATTAGTAAAAGGAAAGGTTCTGACTAGTCCATTGATTGAGATTACTCGCAAGAAGTTTGCGATTTCTTGGTTTGTCATATCTTCTAATTTCATTATAGTTCTCCAGCTAATTTTAATTTAAGTATTTCAAGTTCAATAATTGTTTTTCTTAATTCTTTTTCTAAATATAGCACTCGTTCTTCAAGTGATAGTTCAATAATTGGAGCGGCACTGCGCACCACGTCTGGGTTTTTAAAAGTTTTCATAATCTACCCATTTCAATTATTTCTTTTAAGCTTATACAGTTGTCTTCACCTTCCATATGACATATTGAATACAATTCAATTATTGCATACCAGTCTGTGACTTCTGCTATGTCAGCCGATTTAATAGGTGATGAGAAACTTGCCAATGAACAATCTTGATCGTCAGTACTTCTAGTACCATCACCTTGTCGAATTCTAATCCTAATATGTATTTGATTAGCACCTGCTGTACATTTTTGATGCTCAATGAGCATCTCAGTTTTTAACTTGTTTAACTCGTCTAATACTTTATCAAGATGAGTACCACTTAAGCATAACTCGCGGATTAAACTACGATCAAGGTATTTGCTTATTATTGTACGTGCCATGTGTTGTTGCCTTTTAGTTGCATTATAGTAGAATGTCAATCATAGCTTAACTAACTAAGAATAACAAGGATAAATAGTAATGACTGAAAAAACATTAATCGATGCGGTGGTTGCCTACTTCGGTAATCAATCTGCTATGGCACGGGCACTCGGTGTCACACGCGCATCAGTTAGCTGTTGGATAATTAACGGCATAGTACCCCCTGCTCGCGCCATACAGATTGAGAAAGTAACCGAAGGTGAATTCAAAGCTACTGATTTGTGTTAGTTGTTACTTGCATATAGTGATTCACTTTCTCTACGTCTGCTTGTAGGGTTGTCAATAATACAAATTTTGATAATGTTATAAATGATTTCAGTAGTAGTGGCTCCAGCCAATGATACTTCTTGAAGCGTATCATCATTCCAATATATGTACTGAAATGTACCAATACCTTTGTAGAAATCTAAGTACATGATTTTCATGTTTCTAGCTAAGTCTAAATCTGAGAATAAACTTATAATGTACTGATTGTACTTGTGACAATCCCCTGCATTCTTTGAGTCATAACCTGACATATTAAAACGTAAACCAGATCGGCTATCTGATATATGAACTTGATCTCCATTTTTAAATAACTCTACGTTTTTATTTAAATCTAAAGTATCTCTTATCCATCTTTTTATTTCTGACTCATAATTATTATTAAAACCATTACTATGATTAATTTTATTGTTAATTGCTTGTACAAGTTGGTTCATTGTGTATCTCCTAAAATAAATTGTTTGCATAAAAATTAAACTGCGATATTATGTTAATCTCATTTAACAATAAACGCAAGGATTTTTATGAATGATTTTTTGCAAGAGCTACAAGAACTCTTGAAGACCTACGATGATAAGTCGCTTAGACAGATAGGTGAGCAGTGTGATGTGAGTTATGTCACCATCTGGAATGTTAAGCACGGTAGGGCAACGAATCTTACAGTGGGCACCTATAATAAGATTAAACAAGGATTGAGTGGAGGTGATAATGCGTAAGTACACTATTAGTGCAGGGGTTTTAAGTATTGCTGAGTGTGCTCATAAATCAGTCTCATGGAAGACTATTGTTAATACGCTCAGCACGCTTAAAGTTGGCAGTGATAAGGAGCAGTTTGGGTGGCTCGTTGGTGGTCAGTTTAAAAATGATTATCGCAATGATGATAACCTTATGTTTCGCAGTTTACTCACTGTTGACGTTGATGAATATGAGGGTGATTTAACTGACCTTGAGTTTGACTTGTCACTCTTTAACTTTAATTACGTTGTGTACTCTACTTGGCGTAGCACAGCTGATGTAATGCGCTTTCGTATTGTCATTCCTTTGTCGCGTGATATTAGCGGTGATGAGTATGAGAAGTTAGCTGAGAAGTTCATAGCGAGTTATCCACAATATGGTTTTGATGCGTGCTCTTCCACGCCTTCTCAGTTTATGTACAAGCCTTGTGTTAAGACGATTGATGGTGCGTTCACGTTCAGCGAGAGTTCACTGGGTGATTTTCAAGTGACTGATGATAGCTTCTTTACCGCTGAGGAAATCTCACAGGGATTGATGGCTATTGAGGATAGCGTTGATAACGCACTTGAGATGGCGGTTGCACATGAGCCACTTGATATCAGCGATGCTGAGGTTGATGCGTATCTCGCTGCTTTTCCAGCAGAGGGGCTCGACTATGATGAGTGGTTTCGAGTACTTCAAGGATTGCGTCATCAGTATAGAGGTAGTGATAAAGGTTATCACAAAGTCTACGATTGGACAGCGCTCAACCCCACACAAACCGATGCTCAGCTACGCGAGATTAAGTATAAGTACAACACTATTCGTCAAGTGCGTAATCCTGTCACCTTTGCATCTGTTATTAAAATGGTCAAGGATAGTGGCGCTGACATTGGCTTAGCGATGGTTGAGTCTGTTATGTCGGATCTCGATGCGGGGGGTGGTGTTTACACGGATGCTCAATTTGAAGAGTTGAAGTCAAAGCTTGTTAAGTTACCTTTGCACGTTGTTCCTCAGACTAAGCGTCAACAGATAGCGCAAGAAATATTTAATACATGGGGAAAAGCTGTTGGGGTCACCAAGGCTGCCATCGCTCGTGAGCTTATGCCGCGTAAGCGTGAGCTGACTACGAGCGTTGAAGCACCGAGCTGGCTCGATGGTTGGGTGTATGTTGAGAATACTTGTGAGTTTGCGAATCTTGATTTGGGATACGCTATACGCAAAGAGGCGTTCAATGCCAAGTATGATAGAGAAGGTGAGTGCTTGGTGGCGGAGCGTACCGCCGCGTCAATGGCTCTTACAGACTGGCGTTTGCAGACGGTGGTCGACATGATGTATTGGCCGCGAGGTGAATCTATATTTGTGATGAATGGTAAATCCATGGCAAATCTTTACACACGTCAAGGTGTTGCGCCTTATGAACCTGATGTTGAGGCGGGTGAAGTTGGTATTGATGAGGACGGTGCACGCGTCATTGATTTATTTGTGGCTCACGTCAAGCACATACTGGTCGATGAAAGTGAGCAAGAGATATTGCTTGATTGGCTTTGTCATGTGGTTAGAAATGAGGGTGAGCGTGTGCAGTGGGCGTTGCTTTTGCAAGGTGTGGACGGCTGCGGTAAATCGTACTTTGTTAAGGTGCTTGAAGAATGTCTTGGTAGTAATGTTAACAAGGTTGATGCGTCTACTATTCAAGAACGCTTCACGGGTTGGGCTTACGGTTCGACAGTCAATGTGGTTGAAGAGATACGCGTAGCAGGGTCGAACAGATGGGAAGTGATGGATAAGATGAAACCGTTTATCACTAACGACACTGTACAGATAGAGCAGAAGGGTAGAGATCATCGCACTGTTCCTAATTTCTGTTCCTATTTTCTTTTAACTAATCATCAGGACGCGATACCAATCACAGGTAATGATCGCAGGTACGGTATCTTGTACTCGCGTTTTCAAACTGAAGCGCAATTGTTTAAACACTTTGGTGGAGCGGTGGGAGTTGAGGCGTATTTCGCTGAGCTGTTTAGCGAGACACTTCGTCGCATTGACGCTATCGCATGGTATTTAAACAGTGGTCGTGATATCAGTGAGCGTTTTAATTGCAGAGGTCGTGCGCCTGTGACAGCGTCACGCGGTATGATGATTGACTATGGTGTATCGCATGACCTTGAAGTGGTGCGTGACGCTATTGCACAGCATTCCTGTTATTTAATTAATGATCGTGTCGTTGATGTGAGTTTACTGCGTAAAAAGCATGAAGATGATCTTTTTGGTGCAGGGGGTGGTGATAAATTACCTATGACGAATACTTTGAAACGAATTATGCTTGAGCTTGGTTATCAAAAATTCCCTAATCGCATCAGTAAAATGATAAATGGTGTTCGCATTCAGAGTGTCATATGGCACAAGTCTGAGGTCGATGAGGCAGAAATACTTGACAGATTTGAAAAAATGTATGTCGAAAAAATGGACATTCCCTTCTAGTTTTTTACTCACAAGGGCTTTTTGCTAATGTGAGTAAAGACCATTTCATTTTTAAGGTCTTTACTCACAAATCAAAAATTACTCTTTACTCATTTATAGTGAGTAATTATTATGAGTAATCTATAAGTTATTGATTTTTATATATTTATACTATTATTTACTCTTAATCTCACAATAAATAATAAATAATAAGAAATAGTATAAATAGATAAAAATAGGTAAAAAGAGGGTAAATATAGGTAAAAAAAAAAACGTTTACTTAAGTGAGCAATACAAGGGTTTTTAGTGAGTAAGAGTAAATGTAGTGAGCAAATTTTCTTTGTATCATTTTAGCCGTGCAACCACTGCCGCATCACTCACTGCCGAAAATCACCGCAGTGAGTGCGGAGGTTAGGATTTTATTTTAAGTGCGTAGAATTAAATTTTCCCACGCGTTATTGGATTTGTTTTTATCTGCGTGATAAATACGACCAACAGGGTATCGTCCTGTCATGCAAATCCATGCTGCGTAATGACATGGAACGATGCAGGGTTTTTTCTCTTCATCTTTGAATGTGACGTAGCGTGATCCATCAGATTTATTGAACGTGCCGTGCGACCATCTTGGAACGTGGTGTGGTGCTTTAGGTTTCCATGCGAATTCGCCCGTGTCAGGATTGTATAAGAGCTTATCACCGTTGGTGATGTAGTTTGTGTACTTCTCTTGTCGCAATCGCATCTCTTCTTTGATCTGCTCGCGTGTGATCTCGATTGATCGCTTGATATGATGCGCGTGTAAGTTCGCTTTAATCGTATCCACTAGACGTTTATCGTCTGTGAGATTACACCATCGGTTGTCTAGCTTGTTGCCGTTTATGTGGTAGACAGGTCGCCATTCGCCCTTAACTATTGCCCAAGCGAGCTGATGGCATAGGTAATTGCGATTTTTATACTTAAATCGCATACCTTCTACGATTGATTTTTCCAAATCGTCAACGATGACGGTCGTCCCGTCCCGTGTGAGCTCTTGCTTATACGCCTTTTTTACAAGCGGGGTACCTTTGAATGGTGTTCGATATCTGCCGCGTGTCTTTTCTCTATACTCAAAAACGCCCGTGTCAGGATCGTAAATAAGTAATTTTCTCACTTGCGTGGGTGTTAACCACTGCGACGGTTCCCGTGCGAGGCGTGTGTGTTTGTACTTGTAAGGCTGCGCGACATTGAGCGCATTTAATCCTAGATCTATATCTGCCATAATTTTACCCGTGTTAGCTTGTGTGAATATGAAGCTTTTATCATATAGCAAACTTGATGAGTGAGTAAACTTATAGAGTGGGTTTTCAATAAATAGGCTTATCCTGGTTTTATGGTTTTATTGTATGGTGTTTTTATTGCGTTTAAATTGCTTTTAAATGCCTTTTAAGCCTTGTTTGGTGTTTAGGTAACACGTTGGTATAGGTTAACGTGTGAACAAGGTTTAAAACGTGTTTAAATCGCTTTATTTTAGGTAATAAAAAAGCGCTGCAGTGTTACAGCGCTTTAAAGTTTATTTATTGAACCAAATAACGATTGTCGCGTGTTAGATCACCATAATAATCATTTGGGCCTATGAATAACTGATCATTATCATTGAGTAATATTTTTAGTTGATCGATCCAACTATGCAAGTGATCAAAACACGTAATATCTTTTTTACCTTGATATCTGATTTTACCGTTGCAGTCTAGAATTTTGTAATATCTGATCATTGTCTTTTATCCTTTTATACTGTTAACAAATACGGTTTGTTAAATTTACTTGATTATTTCATTGATAAACGTCACGTCATTATGAGAATAACATAAACGACAATTAATACATGATCCATGGCAATTGATATCGACGTTGGTATTTTTAGAATGAGCTGTAAACACTTTATTGAAGTGTTTAGGTAACGATGCGGCATCGTCAATTACTGAACTGGAATAGATTAAAATCAGATTACTAGGTTTGACGATGTTATTTAATACGCGTGAAACTAAGTTTTTTCTTTTTGACCACAATGTGAAAATAGTTTGCGGGTTATGATTGGCAATTGTTATGTAATTCTCAAAATGTTTTGAATTAATCAGTTCGCCATATGAATGAAATCTGAAAATTGACGCGTTAATGATAGGCAATTCGCGTGTAGTTAGATCACGCTGCGATAATATGACATTTTTTTCTAAAGCATTATGCAATGACGGCCGCATAGTTTCGAATTTTGCAGCATAGCATTTTTTACAAACCGCGTCGGTTTTTCGCATTTTTGAGCAAAATTCATTACTGGTTGTAGAAGTATTAATTGATTGAATACCGGCCATTTTACCATTACCGTTTGTCACATGAATTTGAAAGTGTTTCATAATTTTAGCCTTTTAGATTTTAGTTTATAGGGTTGTAGTAAGATTGACGTTTACCAGTCTACAATAATGTCATTAATTTTTTTTCTGAATGATTGATAATTATCATACTTGTACACAATGCCATTATCATAATGATTGATAAGCCAAAAACTATCATCGTAAAAACAAAATGATATTTTTTTATCAATCATAGGCTTATTCGCCACAACAAACTGAAATTTTACGCCTTGCATCAAGTGTAATTTATTGATTTGGATTTTCATGATTTTAACCTTGTAGTTCAATAGTTTATAGTGTTTTAGTGTGGTTATGCTATAGGGTTAGATTGTGAAAATAGCACTAATACTGCAATGATTATCAACAAATAGGCAACAAAGCCATAATAATCCAATCTAAAAAATGCAAAACCACGATGCAAACTATACAGCAAACTAAAATCATGTCAACTAATACTTTACAAGTTTGTCAAGTTTACTACCTTAAAACCTAAAATGCTAACAATGTCAATGACTTGTTGACATGATAAAAAATTTTATCATGATCGCAATGAATGCGGTTATTGCCTGTGCATAACTTTCTAAACTGCCTGTGCATAACTTTCTAAACTGCCTGTGCATAACTTTCTAAACTGCCTGTGCATAACTTTCTAAACTGCCTGTGCATAACTTTCTAAACTGCCTGTGCA
>Ga0209297_1001057_pt1 | contig 16145 bp, 12 predicted proteins | sample S_130805_MF_Meta_FD_187322 | JGI IMG/M metagenome (GOLD analysis project Ga0209297, IMG submission 187322) | Freshwater microbial communities from Lake Simoncouche, Canada to study carbon cycling - S_130805_MF_MetaG (SPAdes) (version 2) | ecosystem: Environmental > Aquatic > Freshwater > Lake ... | reverse complement strand
TTTAGTTTGGTCTAAAGTATTGTATAAAGAAGTTTCTGTTCATAATATGGATATTATTACAAAAACTAACACGTTACATCACCCTGATTACAGAGCTGCGTGGGATTCTTTACGTGTTCGTCAATTATTAGCAAATGAGTCTGATAAAGTAATTGGGGGTAAAACTTTAATTAGTCCATTTGCAGGAGCTCTTATTACTTATTATGAGAATGCATTACGGACCGTTAAAACTGATATGACTTACCGTCAATTAGCCGAACATTCCATAAATCTTTGGGAAACATCTTTTTTTCATAATGCCACACAATATGCAAGTTTCTTAAATAAAGATAAACCTGGTATGGCGTCTTGTACTATTGGATTTGTTAAAGGAACTAATGATTTGTATGTTATTTTTAACTTTGTAGACTTAAACAGAAAATAAAAAATGTGTAAATATCCTCTTTTTTTATTTAGGTATGTTTAGTGTAACCGTTGGTAATTTAATAATCAATCTTCTTTTTGCTCCAAAACGTAACTTCTTATGTGGGCTTGTATTATAAATCTAAAACTCAAAATGTTTTTAATAATAAATTTTATTAACCAAATAAAAAATTTATGAAAAACTTAATTATCATCCTCTGTTTTATTTTCGCTTCAAGCATATCTTTTGGTCAATTTGTTAAAGCGGGTAACTTCTACGAACTATCTAACTTATGGTCCATTGATTCTGTATCTGTAAAACAATTACTAGATACTTACAAGTTGGATATTTCTAAATTGGATACCATTCAATATTTTAACCAATTTAAATTAAATCTGAAGTTACATAAAAACTTTACTAACGATACGTATGTCTATATTTTAAATAAGAAAACGGGGGCTGTTACTATGAATTACATTAATACTGTAGGGGCTTATCCAAAATTAAACAAATACGTTATGGTTATATGTTTTGACTTAAACCTCGATGAAAAAATTATTAATATCGTGGTGTTTTAAAAAAAGGGGATAATTTCCTCTTTTTATTTTTTCGTTAAAATGGGAATTAAATAATCAACCTTCTTTTTGCTCCACAACGTAACTTATTTTGTAGGCCTGTATTATAAATCTAAAACTCAAAATGTTTTTAATAGTAAATTTTATTAAGCAAATAAAAAAATTATGAAAAATATATCATTAACATTAGTATTAGTTGTTTTATCAACTATTGGTTTTGGACAAAGCCCTTTTAAAAGTTTAACAGTTCACATAGATACTGTACAATATATGTCTTGGGAATTAGGCTTAGATTATAAAACGGCAAAAGACCAAAATAAAATAAAAAATGATGAACTTTATCTTTTTAATTATGATATTATTGTTGATTTAATATCCAAAACGGTTACACTTTATTGGGTTACTAAAAAACCAGAAAGTTATATATATAAACTTAAAAATTTTAAAGTTCTTAAATCAGGGTACTTTTTTGAATACTGGGAAAAAGGAAATATTCAAAATTACAAAGCGTTGATTTGTGAAAATGTAGACGGTACTTATTCACAAATAGTACAAAACGGTTTAAATAAAGACACTGAAATAAGTGGGGGGCAATATGATAGAAATGTGAAATTTACTATAAAATAAAAAAGGGTTAATTTCCAATTATATTTTTTCGTTAAAATGGTAATTAAATAATCAATTTTCTTTTTGCTCCACAACGTAACTTCTTTTGTAGGCTTGTATTATAAATCTAAAAATCAAAATGTTTTAATAGTAAATTTTATTAACCAAAAAAAAATTTATGAAAAATATATCGATAACAGTAGTATTAGTTGTTTTATCAACTATTGGTTTTGGACAAACTTCTTTTAAAAGTTTCGCAATTCACGAAGATACACTACAAAAAATATTTGGAGAAATAGGATTGGATTTTAAAACGGCAAAAGACCAAAATAAAATAAAAGACTTAGATGCTCAAGCTAAACCTAGCATCGAATGGGCCACAATACCATCCGGTTCTTTTACTATGGGTAGCCCCGTAAAAGTCATATATGAGGGGTATAGCATCCTCGCAAGAGAATTTAAAAGAAATGACAACGAAGTCCAGCACATAGTAAACTTGAGCGGCTTTAAAATGAGCATGCATGAGATTACTTTTGAGCAGTACGATGCTTTTTGCGAGGCCACCAATCGTAAAAAGCCAGCCGACGAGTGTTGGGGTAGAGGCCAGCGCCCGGTAATAAATGTAAGTTGGTTTGATGCCACGGCCTTTGCCACATGGATGGGATGCCGCTTGCCCACCGAAGCTGAGTGGGAATATGCCTGCCGCGCAGGCAGCACCAAGCCCTTTAATACAGGCGAAAACTTAACTACAATGCAGGCAAACTATAATGGCGATTTCACTTACAACACTAATGCAAAAGGAATATATTTTAAAAAAACAAAAGAAGTAGGCAGCTTTGCAGCTAATGCATGGGGCTTATACGACATGCACGGTAATGTGTGGGAATGGTGCAGCGATTGGTATGGCCAATACCCAAACCTCATAAAAGGAACCTACACCGAGCAAACTAATCCTATAGGCCCAAGCGTGGGGACTGGTCGCATTTACCGCGGCGGAAGCTGGTGCAACAGCCCGGATTTTTGCCGGTCGGCGAGCCGCAACGACTATAACCCAGAGTACGGCCTCAACTTCATTGGTTTTCGCCTTGTTTCCCCCGAGTAAACAGGGGTAAATCTATCCTTTCTTTTTAAGCTAAAGAGCATTAAAAACTGCTTCTTGATAATAGTTGCAAAAAAGCAAATAAACTCGAAGCGACGTTGAATTGCCAGTTTGTTAGAGTTTTTGCCTGAGTTATTTAACAAGCCTATTTTTAGTTATATTTAATGATGGAATTATTTTATTCGCAGTTAAATTTATAATTCAAAGATAAATGGAACTTAGGGCAGACACCTATTTATGGGCTATTAGAATTTATAAATCGCGAACACTCGCTTCGGAAGCGATTAAAAATGGAAAGGTTAAATTAGTTGGTAAAAATTTTAAACCTTCTCATGTAGTTAAAGTAGGAGAAGTTTATAGCATAACTATTGGTATTGAAAAAATTGTACTAGAAGTATCTAGTTTACTAGAAAAAAGACAGAGTTACGAAATTGCAAAAAAACACTATATAAATCATTCGCCTATTATTGAAAAAAAGGAAGTACAAAGCTCTGCTTTTTTTGTATCAATAAAACGAAGTAAAGGAAGTGGAAGGCCAACAAAAAAAGATCGTAGAGATATTAGTAATTTTGAAGAGATTTAATTTTATAAAAAATTATTTTTTCATCTCATTCATTTGATCCTCTAATAGTTTAATTCCTTCTGTGAAGCTATGTGGTTGATATCCCAATTCAATGATTGCTTTATCAATAATAAAACCTGTAATTGGAGGGCGCTTGGCAGCTTGTTTAATGTCGGTAGATTTTGATGGTTTAATTAATGATTTATCTAATTTATAAAAGTCTGCTACTAACTGAGCCATTTCTAAAATGCTATAAAAATTTTTTCCAGAAATGTTATAAATACCTTGTGCTTTTTTTTCAGCAATTAAAATACAACCATCTGCTAAATCTTCGGCTAGTGTTGGCGTTCTATATTGATCATCAACTACATTAATAATTTTACCTTGTTCTAAATTTTGTTTTACCCATAAAACGATATTGCTTCGACTCATATTATCAACAATACCATAAACTAAAACCGTGCGAGCAATTGCCCAATGGATGTTGCTGGCTTGAACTATTTTTTCTGCAGCTAATTTACTTTCGGCATAATAGCTAAGTGGATTTGGCTTTTCGTTTTCATCTATTGGCCCATGCGTTCCATCAAAAATAAAATCGGTGCTTAAGTGTATGAATTGAGGGTGATAGTTCGAATTTTCTTTTTGTAATTTCTCTAATGAATTAATTTGATACTCTACAGATTTTGTATTCATTAACCAACAAGCTTCCTTTTCGGTTTCACATAAATCAACATTAGTCATGGCTGCTGTATTAATAATTACATCAGGTAAATGTTTTGTAAAAACCGACCTTATATTTTCTTCATCGGTAATGTCTAATGTTTCAAAATCATAGCCGTTTTGTTTAACTAAGCGATTTTCTCCTCGGGCAGTTGCAATACAATTTATGCCTGATTTATCACTTAGCTTATAAACTAATTTTTGGCCTAATAAGCCGTTGGATCCTGTAATTAATATGTTCATTATAAAAGCAATCGTTATTTTTTTAATTTTAATTTGGCGCTTTGTTCTAATTGTTTAAACCACTCTTTGCCATATTTTCGAATTAAGGGTTCTTTTAAAAATTTATAAACTGGCACATCTAATTTCTTTCCGCATTCGCAGGCTGGCGAGCAGATGTCCCATTTACTATAATTAACGGCATCGTAACCTTTATGTTTTGTAATTCTAATTGGATAAAGATGACAGCTGATAGGTTTTTTCCAGTTTATCTTTCCATCATTAAAAGCTTGCTCAATAGAACATTTAGCAATTTTATTTTCATCAAAAAAAACAAAAGCACATTCACCACCCTCGCTAACTAATGTGGTGGTATAATCTCCGTCAGAATCAAGAACATAAGAGCCATGTTTTTCTATCGCATTAATTCCTTTTTTAACCATATAAGGTTTTACTTTTTCTAAAACGGATTCTAAAATTTCTAGTTCGTCTTTTTCTAGAGGGGCGCCACTATCTCCAGCTATACAGCATTCGCCTTTACAAGCGTTTAAATCGCATACAAATTTTTTATCAAGTACATCTTCACTTATTAATGTTTTATTAATTGCGATCATTTTTTTATAAGTTTTTATTTAAAAAAAATAAAAATTATCAAGTATTTTTAAGCCATTAATGTATTTAAAAATTCAATACACATTGTAATGGTTTATTGGTTTTTATAATCAATTAACAGTTAATTAAAATAATACCTGTCATTTTAAGTATCTGAATAAAAAAAATGTTCAAGCATTTTCAACTAAATAAATAATATTTCCAAAATTAAATTTGTAATTTTATTAAAGTTAAATTCAACAAACAGAAAGTAGAATGGATGAAATAAAAAATAAAGTATCAGAAAGTGGCATCGTTACCATTGATTTAGAAAATTTTTACGTTGAAGGCGAGCGAGTTATTTTCGATATAAAACAAGTTTTATTTCAGGGTTTAATATTAAAAGAAAAAGAGTTTAGAGAATTTATTAAGTCAACTGATTGGAGTTTTTACCAAAATAAAATTGTTGGAATTTGTTGTTCTGTCGATGCAATTGTTCCAACTTGGGCATACATGTTGCTTTCTATAGCCATAGAACCTTTTGCTACTAAATTATTTTTTGGAACATTAAATGATATTGAAAATTTTTTATTTATTGAAAAAATATCTCAATTAGATATTAAAAAATATATTAATGCTCGAATTGTAATTAAAGGCTGTGGCGATAAATTTGTGCCAACAAACGCATATGTTCAGCTAACTGTTTTACTTAAACCTATTGCTAAAAGCATAATGTATGGAGAACCCTGCAGCACGGTACCACTGTTTAAAGCAAAAAATTAAGCTTCTATTTTTTTAAAGGTATATCCTAAATTTGTGAAATGACTTAAAAATAATGGCAAGGCATATTTTAAATTATTTTCTGATTTAACACTATCGTGAAATAAAACAATACTTCCGTTTTTAGTATTTTTAATTACATTATTTAAACAGGTTTTTTCTGAGATTTTTTCGTAATCATAACTAATAACATCCCACATAATTATGTTATAATTTTTTGCCAAAAGCTGTTTGTATTGCGAAGGTTTTAATAAGCCATAAGGAGGCCTAAACAAATTATTTTTAACTAAAAGCTTACAGCTTTCAACATCTTTTAAATAGTCTTCGGTTGATGTTGAAAATCCTTTAAGGTGATTCATGGTATGATTAGCAACTCCATGGCCTTGAGCTATTATGGTTTCAAAAATATCTGGATGTTGTTTAATATTTTCTCCAACACAAAAAAATGTAGCTTGAGCATTAAATTTTATTAATTCATCTAAAACCCATTTTGTAATTTCTGGAATTGGGCCGTCATCAAAAGTTAAATAAATCACTTGGGAACTTCTATTAAAATTCCAAACTGCTTTTGGATAAATTTTTTTAAATAAGGCCTTAGGTTGAATAAGTATATTAAAATCCAATTTATTTTAATTAATAAATTTATAAATAGGTTTAGGGTTGCGTTTCTTCTTTTGGTGGCTCTAAATCTTCAGCAGTCATTACATTAGAAATTCTTTTCATAAAGTCTTTCGAAAGACTATCTTGTTTAAATTGCTCTGCTAAGCCAGTTAAACGTTTTAAAATTTCTTTTGCTTGACCTATGTCTCTTCCATATGCCATTTTACGATTTGACTCCTGAGAATTATAAACTCTTAAATCCCCTTCAAAAATATCAAATAATTTTTTTGCTAATTTATTTGCAGTTTTAAAATCTTTTAATTGATAATAAACTCCACAAATAGTAAATACAGTTGCATCGTAAGGAATATTTTCGTCAGGCATAACGCTTAAACATTTATCTAAAACTTTTTTTGCTTTGTCGTTTTTTCCTTCGCTAATTAATGCACTTGCTAATACTCCCATTTGCATTCTTAAATTACCAGTCATTCTTGCACTATTCTCATCTAAATTAACACCTTTCTTATCCATTCCGCCCCACAAAAATTTATTCATCATGTTATCATACATCACATCAGTGTTTACCCTTCCTCCTTGAGAAACTTCAGATGGATCTTGCTTTATAGGCACAAATCGATAGGCTAGTCCTTCTAGTTGAAAATAATTTTTTAAGCCAACATAAGCGTCATCTCCTGTTGTAACAGCGAAATAAATTGGACGCTTCCAATCGTTATTCGCAATTAAATCTAAAACCAATAAATCATTTTTAGTAATATAATTTCTCCCACCTAAATCCCATGTAATTTTTTTACTTAATCTTTCTGCATCTTTAACTGAAATTACTTTTTGATTCATCACTTGCAAACTATCAATAGTTATATAAAATGATTTTGATGGCGACATGTCAATTAAATCGCCATTATTATCGTATTTTGTGTTTGGATCATCGCTAATCATGTATTTAATTGCTGTTTTTAATTCAACCGGAGTTGGATTTTGACCGTTTACAATAACATAAGATAATTTTTCTGCGTCTAATTTTTCTTCAGGTATTGAAAATGGAATAGGCTTGCTATCATATGCTGCTCGGCGCATTTGTTTAATGTACCAATCGGTTTGTAATAAACTTAAATTACAAACTCGCACATCTGTTCTTATGCCCTCTACCTCTTGCGCATACCATAGCGGGAAAGTGTCGTTGTCGCCATTGGTAAACAAAATTGCATTAGGCGCACAACTTTGTAAATAATTAATGGCACAATCTCTCGAAAGTGTTCTTTTCGAGCGATCGTGATCATTCCAACCTTCTTTGGCCATGATTCCTGGGACTATAAGACACAGGGCAGAAGAGCCAATTGCAATTCCCACAGAAGCAGATTTTTTACTTAAATAATCGTAAATAAATAATACCCCAAAGCCAATCCAAATAGCAAAAGCATAAAAGCTACCTGCATATGCATAGTCTCTCTCTCGCGGTTGGTAAGGCGATTGATTCAAATAAATTACAATAGCTAAGCCCGTTAGTAAAAAAAAGCTTAATACTACCCAAGCATCGGGTTTGTTTCTTTTAAAATGAAAAAACATTCCTAGTAAGCCTAGTATAAAAGGTAAAGCATAAAAATGATTGGTCGCAAAATTATTTTTATCACGATAAATAACATTTGCTGTATCGGTATGCATTCTAAAATCATCAAAGGGTTTTATTCCCGAAATCCAATTCCCATCCATATTATTTCCTGTAGAACCCTGTACATCGTTTTGTCTTCCAATAAAATTCCAATAAAAATAACGCAGATACATGTAATTGATCTGATAAGAAAAAAAGTAGGTTAGGTTTGCCATCATAGTCGGAAGTTCAACTGTTTCGGGTTCTCCATCGCGACCTTCCATTACTTTGTTTTTATGATTTTTTTCTACATTGCCCCAATATTTATAACCAGTTTCGTGGTGCGATTGACTGCTCCACATTCTCGGAAATACGGTACAAAATTCTTTTTGATATTTCGGCATTGAATTCTTGCGAGAATCAACTAATTTATAGTTTTGATTAATTTTATCTTTTGCATAAATTGGACTTCCATTTCCAAATTCGTTGCGAGGGGCTTGTGGCGCATTGTAATATTGCCCATACAAAATTGGCCAATCACCATATTGTTCTCTTAATAAATAAGATAGCATATTAGGCGCATTTTCAGGATCATTTTCATCCATTGGTGTGTTGGCTTGCGATCTAATTACTAAAATAAAAAAAGAAGAATAACCAATCAATAGCGTGGCAAAACTTAAAAAAACAGTGTTTAATGTTATTGTTTTTGTTTTAAATTTATTTATAGCAAAAAGAATACCGCCAAGCATTATTAAACGAGTAAACATTCCGCTTACATCATTTGCAGTAATAACTGCTATTGCAGATAAAATAAGAGTAGAGTAAAAGCCAATTTTATAATATTTTTCGTTTTTATTTATTGTGTAATATATAAAACTGCTTAACGAAATAATTAAAAGAAAAAAGAATAAAATGGTGCCTGTGCTAAATCCAAGATGCATTTTGTTTGTAAAAAACACTTCGTAATCACTTACGAACTTAACCACTTTTGGAATTACTAAATTTTGAACAAAGCCCAATACTAATACCGAAGAAATGCCAGCTATAAAAAAACCTTTCCAACTAAATTTGTACTTTTTAAAGTAAATAATAAAACCTATGGCAGGAATTACTAATAAATTTAATAAATGGACGCCAATGGAAAGGCCAATTAAATAACAAATTAAAACCAACCATCTTAAAGCGCTAGTAGAATTTACTGAGTCTTCTTCGTCCCATTTTAAAATTGCCCAAAATACAATAGCTGTAAACAACGCCGACATAGCATAAACCTCGCCTTCAACAGCACTAAACCAAAACGAATCAGAAAAAGTGTAGGCTAATGCACCCACAATTCCTGCCCCAAATATTGCATATTGTTGGGGTTTTGACAGATCCACTACTTTTTTAGCATACACTTTAATCCCTAATCGAGTAATAGTCCAAAATAAAAATAAAATGCTAAAAGCACTCGATAAGGCGCTCATGATATTTACCATCATTGCGGCTTTCGATGGATCGCCTCCACCAAATAATGAGAAAAACCGACCTACAATTAAAAAAAATGGAGCGCCTGGCGGATGTCCAACTTCTAACTTATATGCACAAGCAATATACTCTCCACAATCCCAAAAACTAGCTGTAGGCTCAATGGTTGAGCAATAGGTAAATGCAGCAATTGCAAATACGGCCCATCCAATCATGTTATTTAATTTACTAAACTCTTTAGTCATCATAAAATACGAAATATGTGCGAATATACTATTTTACTTTATTAAATTTAATTGTTGAATTCCACAATCCCATCATTTTTATCAAAAAACATTTGATTAAATTAAAAAAATTGTATTTTTGCAGTCTTAAAAAACAATTTGCCCGATCGTCTAAGGGCAGGACTTCAGTTTTTGGTTCTGACTATGTTGGTTCGAATCCAGCTCGGGCAACTTTTAATCCCTCAGTTATTTAACAGCTGAGGGATTTTTTTTAACATTATTTTTTTTGAGACAATTTAAATAACTCTTCTTTTTCTTTTTTTGTTAAGCCCTCATAGCCACTTTTAGAAATTTTATCTAATAATTTATCCATTACCTCGGTGTTATTATTTTCTTTATTATGACTGACTATTTTTAATTTTCTCAAATTTTTTATTTTAAATGAAAAATTAAATAAATCAATACCTTTTTTTAAATAATAACCATAAATTAAACCAAATGCAGCACCTCCAATATGCGAAATTTTTCCACCAGTGTTACTCGATAAATCAATTAATGTACTTATAATAAAGGTTATTAAATAAAAATACACATAAGATAATTCAATTAAGCCAAACAAATTTACTTTATAATGCGGCGAATAAATTGATAACACGGCCCCGATTCCTAATACAGAGGCCGATGCTCCAATTAAAAATGTGTTTGAGAATGATGAAGGGAAAATTAATCCTAATACCAATACCAATGCTGCCCCAAAAATCCCACTCATTACGTACAAATACAGTATTTTTTTTTGCCCCATCAGATTAAGAAATAATTGAGACATAAAATAAAATAAAATCATGTTCCAAAATAAATGACCCAGCCCTTCATGAGTAAACATATATAAAAATAAAGTCCAAAATTTATAAGTCCATTCTGGAGAGCTTATTGGTAAAGCAAAAAATGGCAATAAATTAACTCGCGAAATATTACCAACCAAATTAATAGTTAAAAAAATAACCACATTGGCAACAATAATTTGTGTTAAAACACTTTGTTGTTTAAAATTATAATTTATCTTTTCAAAAAAATTCATAATCAGTTTTAGTAAAAATGATTTCTGTCTTTTCTCCAAAACAACACTAAGGCAATACCGACCAAAAGCCCTCCAATATGTGCAAAGTGAGCCACATTGTCTGTAGGATTATTTTGTAAACCTGAAAAAATTTCAAAACCTCCGTATAAAATTACTAACCATTTTGCTTTTATGGGAATAAAAAAATAAAGGTATAATTCTCTGTTAGGAAATAGCATACCAAATCCGCCTAACAAACCAAATAAAGAGCCCGATGCTCCAATAATAACATGTTTGTTTAGGTATTCATATTTTTGATTAATTAATTCTGTGCGTTGTGACGTGTCTAAATTTCTTGAATTAATGTCTTGATTTACTATATCAAGTACTTCTGTAATTTCAAAATGCATAATAATGTATTGCGCTAATGCCGCGCCAAGCCCTGTTAAAATATAAAATATCAAATAGCGTTTTGGACCCCAAACCTGCTCAAGCACTTGCCCAAAAATATATACTCCCAACATGTTAAATAAAATATGAGAAAACCCTCCATGCATAAAAATATAGGTAATAAATTGATGAGGTTTAAAATCATCTGCCAGATAATAATGTAAGCCAAATAGCTTTACTAAATCAATATTAACTGTTTCAAAAGCTAAGGTTGCTAAGTACATAATCACATTAATAATTATAATGTTTTTTGTAACAACAGGAAGCCCTGCAAAAGGTCCCGGACTATATTGATTATTATAATTCATTTAATTTTTAAAATATTTTTCAACTTCTTTATAATCTACTTCCATCAGTATTACTTTGCCATTTGCAGTATATAATGGGTTTTCGCAATCAAACAAACTATTCAATAATCTTTTCATTTCTGAATTTTCTAATATTTTTCCATATTTAATGCTTGAGTTTTTTGCAATAGCTCTGCATAAATTATCATGCTTTTCAATTTTTGCATCAATGGTATTTAGTTTGTATGTTTCTAAAATGCCCTCAATGGTTTGCGACAAATTATTTTCAGGTAAATCGTTTGGTGTACCATTAATTACGATGCTATTTTTGCCAAATATTTCAACATCGAAACCCAATAATTTAAACTCGGGTAATAAACTTTTTATTAATATAAAATCGTTAGCGCTTAATTCCATTTGCTCAGGAAATAAAATTTGCTGTGTATTTATACTGTACTCTTTTTTTGAGTTTAAATAATGTTCGTATAGTATTCGCTCATGAGCTCGCTGCTGATCTACAATTAATACATTTTGATCGTAAGCGGTAACAACATATTTAAAATTTAATTGGAATACATTAAAATCTACTGATTCTTTTTTAATGACTTCCATTATTTGTTGATTACTTCCAGCAGTTATTTCAGTTAACTCAACATTATTTTTAAATCCTTCATACAAATTTTCCCAGTGCTGCTTATTCATTTTTTGAAGCCCACTTTCAGTTGAGTTTTGTGCAGATGAATTAAAAGGATTATAATTGGTGTTATAATTAATTTTAGGAGGTAAATATGATTTTTCAGTGGCTAAACTACTTGAATTAAAGCCGGGTTCAATTTCAAAATCAATTGATGGCGATACATTCGCTTTTCCTAAAGCTCTTTTGATAGCACTCACCAAAAGCATATAAACTGTTTTATCATCAGTAAATTTTACCTCTGTTTTTGTTGGATGTATGTTGATGTCGATGTGTTTGGGATCAAGCTCTAAAAAAATAAAATATCTAGGATGAGATTGATAACTAATTAGTTCTTTATAGGCCTCGTAAATAGCATGGTTTAAAAAAGGATTACGTACAAATCTGTTGTTTACAAAAAAGTATTGTTCTTTTTTAGATTTTACAGCTGCCGAAGGCAAACTAACATAGCCCGAAATTTTAACAAATGAAGTGTCTTCGCCAATAATTACTAATTCTTTTTGAATGTAACTGCCCACTATTGATTTAATTCTTTGCATTAAATTACCCGCTGGTAAATTCAGTAATTCATTGCCATTGCTTTGAAAAATAAAATGAACATCATTGTGCGGAATGGCTAAGCGCTCTATCTCATCAATGATATGTTTTTGTTCAATTTGATCGGTTTTTAAAAAGTTTCTGCGTGCTGGGATGTTGTAAAATAAATTTTTAACTGAAATACTAGTGCCCGTCGGGGTTTGGCAATCTAGCTGACTTTTAAGCTTGCCGCCCTCAATAATAATTTGATGTCCAACCAAATCTTCTTCTTGTTTTGTTTTTAATTCTACCTGAGCAATTGCTGCAATGCTTGCTAAAGCCTCACCTCTAAATCCTTTTGTACTTAATTTAAACAAGTCATCGGCGCTCGATAGTTTTGACGTAGCGTGCCTTTCAAAACACATTCGGGCATCAAACGGATTCATGCCATCTCCATTATCAATTACCTGTATTAATGTTTTGCCTCCATCTTTAATTATTAATTTAAGTTGTTTCCCTCCTGCATCTATCGCGTTTTCTAACAATTCTTTAACAACGCTTGCTGGCCTTTGCACAACTTCCCCTGCAGCAATTTGATTAGCTACATGATCGGGTAAAAGGACAATTTTGTTGTTTAACATAAAAATTTAAATTTAGGCATTTAATAGGCTTTAAAAATCAATATTTTATAACCATTTATAATTTTTTATAAATTTAATTTTAAAACAAATTAACATTTATAATTATTGCTAAAATTTAATTTAATTTTCAAATTAATTGTAAAATTAGGAGCTTAATTCGTAATTTATTTTTACAAAAAACCACAACGCCTTCTCTTTTGTGGCATTAAAGCTATTAAAATCAAACAATTAAATAAATTTATTCAATAATATTTTTTATTAAAATGCTGATAATCATATGTTTAGTGTTTATATAATAATTAGTATACTCAATAGCGTACTAATTTTAGATTTTTATCAGTATTTTTGTCGTCTTATGTATAGTTCCAAAATTAGGTAAATTATTAAATCATGTTTTTTGGATTAAATAAATTTAGCACTATCTGTCATGAAAAAAATAGTTAATCAGGTTTTATGTTTAGTTGCAATTTTTGTAATTAATTCAACTTATTATTCTCAAACCAAAACTAAGTATACTTTTTATAATAAAATTTTAGCTATTGATTCTCTAGCGGGCTTTGATGAGAATTTTTATATTAATCTTTTAACTAACGATGGTTTTTATGGTAAAGAACTTAATGATAAAATTTCTTTAAGCAAAAGATCATTCATAGACTCAAAGTATAATTTAAATAATAAAAATCAAAGTTCTAAATTTGATTTTACCGAATCTTTTTTTTCATTACAAGCTCTTCCTAACTTTAGAAACATTGGCAATCCCTCTGTAATTAATGCGGTGCCCTTTTGTAATAATGAGGGTTTTGAAAGCTCTGCTGTTTCAGTTCCAACAACATCTACAATTGTTGGTTGGGATTTATTCAAGGGCACAAATCTTAACGTTGGGCCTACCGGAACCAATACTGGTGCATATATGTCAACTGTTGCAATAACTAGCCCGCTTTATGGTGGCGTTTGTTATTCTTGCAACATTAATATTTATCAAGCTCCACTAGTTGATCCACTTTTAACTGCTCCAAATAACACTATTCCAGCTTCTCCATTTGCAGTGGGTGGAATTACTAAGGTGCTCAAATTAAATGACGGAATTCTTCCTGCTATTACACCTGGTGGCGGAGCTGGAATATACTCTAGAGCATCAACTACTTTTTCTGTTGGAGCTAATAACACATTATTTAAATTTGCTTATTTAAGCGTTATGTCAGCCAATATAAACCATGTTTGTACAGGGGGTCAGCAACAAGCTAGTTTTAAAATAGGCATAATAAATAGTATTGGTGGAGAACTAAGTTGTCCTAGCTTGTTTTTTGCCAGCCCTACTCCTAATAGTGCAAATTCTGTTTGTTCTTCAGTAAATGCTCCTGCAGTTTGGTCCCCTCCTATTGCCGCTCCTACTGCAATTAGATATAACTCAGGTACCGGTACCTCCTCTGCCACTCCAACCTGGCAGCAAGGGTTTATTGATTTAACTCCGTATATAGGGCAAAATATCACTGTCTATTTCGTATCAACTGATTGCGCAGCTGGCGGTCATTACGGATATACATACGTAGACACTGAATGTGACGAACTAGGTGTTACAGTTACAACCCCAAGTTACAGTACTTTTGTTTCAGCGCCAACGGCTTCAGTTAATTTGGTGGCTCAATGTGCTACAACAGCAACATTATCTGCCCCGATAGGAGCAGCTGGTTATACTTGGACAGGCCCACCTACTTGGAGTTTATCGTCTGTTTTATCTCGTACTATTCAAACAAATGTTGGTGGTAATTTCACGTTAACTATGTTACAGCCCGGAGGTTGTTCTACTTTTTCACGCACCATATTGTTAACATATGCACCCTTAACAACACTTGCGGCAACACCAGGCACCATTTGTTCTTCAGGGTTAAATTCTACAGCTACTTTATCGGTTACAGGTGCTTCAAATTATACCTGGATGCCAGGAAATTCGAATTTAAATTCCTATATCGTTACTCCAACCATTACAACAATTTACACTTTAACAGCTGTTACAGGAAGTTGTTCAGGAACTAAAACACTTCAAGTAACTGTTAATTCAGCTCCAACAATCACAGCTACATCTGGTAATGCATGTTCCGGTTCCACTGTCGCACTTACCGCTGGAGGTGCTGGCGTAGGTGGCACATATACTTGGTCTCCAGGTTCAGTAATCGGATCTCCAGCCACATTTACACCTGTTGCAAACACTACTTATACTGTTATTGGAACTGATATATTAACAGGCTGCACAGGTTCTGTTACTACGAATGTTACAGTTTCAGGAAGTTTAACTTTAACTCATTATTTAAATTTTTCATCTTCAACTATTCCAACAGTATGTATTGGTGGTAATTTATTAGGATTTGTTAATGGAGGAATTGCTAATCAATATACCTGGACAGCACCAGGAAATACTGTTGTTGGAGCAAATGTTACTTTAAATCCCACTATAACAGGTCCATATACAATAACTGCTAATAATGGGGCTTGTATAAGTTCTACAATTTCACAAAACGTAGTGGTTGATCCTGGCCCTACTATGACGGTAACGCCCTCTATCTCAACTGCAAGCATTTGTGCAGGCACGTCTACAATTATTATAGCCACATCTTCAGTTTCACCCATTACTTATAGCTGGAATACTGGCGCAACAACTTCATCAATTTCAGTTACGCCATCTGTTACAACCTCTTATACAGTTTATGGAACTAAAGTCTCCACCGGTTGTATCTCTTCTTCTGTAACTAATATCTTTGTATTTCCTCAGCCAACAATAACTTTAAGTAGTTTTGTAAACGTCACAGCAACCAGTTCCATATGTGTTGGTGGAACAATAAGTGGTATAGCAACTGGAGCAGGGGTAGGAGGAACCTATATTTGGTTACCAGGCAATTTAAATGGTACGCCACAAACTTTATCACCAACAGTAACAACGATTTATACTGTTACCGGAACAAGCGCATCAGGATGTACAAATACGGCTCAGAGAACAATCACAGTTGTTCCTAACCCAACAATTACAGCAACAGCAGCAACAACAGCCATTTG
>Ga0209297_1001055_pt1 | contig 16157 bp, 15 predicted proteins | sample S_130805_MF_Meta_FD_187322 | JGI IMG/M metagenome (GOLD analysis project Ga0209297, IMG submission 187322) | Freshwater microbial communities from Lake Simoncouche, Canada to study carbon cycling - S_130805_MF_MetaG (SPAdes) (version 2) | ecosystem: Environmental > Aquatic > Freshwater > Lake ... | reverse complement strand
GCAATACAATTTGCAGGAAGCCGACTACCGCGGAGAGCGCTTTGCGGATTGGAAAGGTCAGGATCTCAAAGGCAACAATGATCTGCTTGTGCTCACGAAGCCGGACATCATTCGCGAGATTCACGGCAAATACATCGCCGCCGGTGCGGACATTATTGAGACGAACACATTCAACTCGACGACGATTTCCCAGGCCGACTACGGACTGGAGCATCTTGTTGCCGAGTTGAACATGGCTGCGGCCAAGGTGGCTCGCGAGGCGGCGGATGCCGTTACAGACAGGCGCGTCTTCGTTGCGGGAGCTATCGGGCCCCTCAATCGCACGCTGTCGATTTCGCGGGATGTCAATGATCCTGGAAAGCGTGAAGTGACCTTCGAGGAGGTCGCTGCCGCCTACACCGAGCAGATCGAAAACCTGGTCGCAGGCGGGGTGGACATTCTGCTTGTTGAAACAATTTTCGACACGCTGAACGCGAAGGCTGCGCTTTTTGCAATAGCCCGATTTTTTGAAAAGCACCCACGCATGCCGGTCATGGCATCGGGCACGATCACCGACCTGAGCGGAAGAACGCTCACTGGTCAGACGGTGGAGGCTTTTCTTAACTCCCTTGCCCACTTTCCGCTTCTATCCATCGGCCTCAATTGCGCTCTTGGTCCGAAAGAAATGCGGCCCTACATCGAGGAGCTATCGAACATCTCGCCGTTCTTCGTCAGCACATATCCGAATGCTGGTCTACCTGATCCGCTCTCGCCAACAGGTTTTCCGGAGACGCCTGAGAGTCTCGCTCCGCAGCTTCTCGAGTGGGCGGAGCAGGGTTGGCTGAATGTTATCGGCGGCTGCTGCGGCACCACGCCCACTCACATCAAAGCTATTGCCGATGCTATTCGCGGATTGCCTCGACGCCGTATTCCCGCCCGCACGACGACGCTGCGATTGAGCGGTCTGGAGCCATTCACCGCACGCCCTGAGATCCCCTTTATTAATATCGGCGAGCGCACGAACGTCACCGGCTCGCCAAAGTTTGCGAAACTCATCCTTGCCGGAAACTACGACGAAGCCCTCGCTGTGGCGCGTCAGCAAGTCGAGGCCGGTGCTCAGATCATCGATGTGAACATGGACGAAGGCATGCTCGACGGTGCCGCAGCCATGACGAAGTTCCTTAATCTCGTCGCCAGCGAACCCGACATTTCCCGTGTTCCGGTGATGATTGATTCCTCGAAATGGGAAGTTCTCGAGGCCGGTCTGCGCTGCGTCCAAGGCAAGTGCATCGTCAATTCCATCAGCCTCAAGGAAGGTCCTGAAAAATTCAAGGAACAGGCCCGTCTCATCCTTGCCTACGGAGCCTCGACGATTGTCATGGCCTTCGACGAAAAGGGACAAGCCGATAGCTTCGAGCGCAAAATCCAAATCTGCGAACGCGCTTATCGTATGCTTGTCGATGAAGTCGGATTTCCGCCGGAGGACATCATTTTTGACCCGAACATCCTCACCGTTGCCACCGGCATCGAAGAACACAACGACTACGCGAACGCATTCATCAATGCCACGCGCTGGATTAAAGAAAACCTCCCTTACGCCCGCGTGAGCGGCGGCATAAGCAACATCTCGTTTTCCTTCCGGGGCAACAATTCTGTGCGTGAGGCCATGCACGCCGCGTTCCTCTATCACGCCATCAAAGCCGGGCTCGACATGGGGATTGTGAATGCCGGCCAGCTCGGCATCTATGAGGACATCCCGAAGGATCTCCTCGAACTCATCGAGGATGTCCTGCTGAACCGCCGTCCGGATGCCACCGAACGACTCGTGACATTTGCTGAGAATTTCAAAGCCTCGAAAACCGGCGGCACTGGCTCCGCTCCCGTGCAAGACACCGCCTGGCGCGAACTGCCCGTGGAGAAGCGCCTGCAGCATGCGCTCATCAAAGGCATCGTGGATCACATCGATGCCGACACCGAGGAGGCGCTGAACAAATACGGCAAGCCACTCTCAGTCATCGAAGGGCCGCTCATGGACGGCATGAAAATCGTCGGAGACCTCTTCGGCGAAGGGAAAATGTTCCTGCCGCAGGTTGTGAAAAGCGCGCGTGTGATGAAAAAATCCGTCGCCTGGCTCACCCCGCTCATGGAGGCCGAGCGCGCCGCGAATCCGAATGCCCGCACGCAGGGCCGCATTCTCATGGCCACGGTGAAAGGCGATGTCCACGATATCGGCAAAAACATCGTTGGCGTTGTCCTGGCCTGCAATAATTACGAAGTCATCGACATGGGAGTGATGGTTCCCTGCGAAAAAATCCTCGCCACCGCGCAGGAGAAAAATTGCGACATCATCGGCCTCTCCGGCCTCATCACGCCATCCCTCGACGAAATGATCCATGTCGCGAAGGAAATGCAGCGTCAGGGTTTCACCATCCCGCTCATGATCGGCGGTGCCACGACCAGCAGGGCGCACACGGCAGTCAAGATTTCCCAATACTACTCGGGCGGAGTCGTCCATGTCCTCGACGCCTCGCGCGCGGTCAATGTCGCCAGTTCCTTGCTCAGTCCGGAACAAAAGCCCGCATTCCTCGCAAATCTCGAATCCGACTACGAAAAACTCCGCGTCGAACACTCCGGTCGCCAAGCCGGGAAGCCGATGCTCTCCCTCGAAGACGCCATCGCCAACGCACCGAAACTTTCCCACGAAGAAATCGCCGTTCCAGAGCAAACCGGCGTGGTGGTTTTTGAATCAGCGAAACCCGCTCCTGAATTCCCTCGCCGGATCGGCGGGCTTGAAGTTGCAAGCGATTCCGAACTCAAACAAATTTTCTCCCTTGCCTGCCCGCCGACCTGGTTCAGCACGGACGACACGCCCAAAATGGTTGAGGAAAAGCGCCGGCTCAAGGCTATGAATTTTGAGGATGCAGCTATTGCCGAGTTTCTTGATGAGTATTGTGAAATCTCGAGCTACTCCAATGCCTTCGATGGTTCGACTCCGATATTGTTCGTTGCTCCCAGCACTTCCGGTCGCAATCGAATTCCGCTTCTTTTTGCCCGCTGGTTGCAAAAAACCTTTGGAGGCGAGATTTACGACGGACTTGTTTCTTTGGCGCAAGAGGAGGCAAAAAACCGACGGGGTTACCTTGAGAAAGTTTCATCTCCGTCACTCATCGAAGTTCCGCCTGATACCAGTCGTTTCGTAGGGAAACGGATCATCCTTGTAGACGACATTCTGACCAGCGGAGAAACAATTAACGCGATTCAGGAATCACTTTACGAAAGTGGCATTGAAATTTCCGGAGTCGTTGTTTTAGGGGCTGCGATGTCTGCAAAGCCCGCAGTGACCACATCAGCGAAACAACTTGCAACAAAGCTGGCAACGGCCCTCCAAATCGATCCGAAAAAAATTACAGAGGAACTCAAAGTTGCCCACTCCCATGTTTATGCTAATCTTTTGCGCAAGGCCGCGAAGGACGCCGAAACCAACCCACAAGCAGTCTATGACACTCTCACTCGAAAAGCAGAAATACTTCGCCGAACTTCACGACTCCATGTATCGGGAGAGCGTTCGCAACAACCGGACGCCAATACCGGAGGAACTCAAGACACCCGAAGTATGGAGAGAGTTTTGCCATTGGAAGCACGAGAATTATCTGAAGCTTTGCCGGAACTCGGAGCAGTTCATATCAATGTGGTTGGAAGCAAAGGATCGGTCTCCTTATCTTCTCAACGAAGAGCCGTCAGCCTCCGCGACCTGATTCCCTTCATCGACTGGTCGCCGTTTTTCCACACTTGGGAATTGCGCGGGCGGTATCCTGCGATTTTTGACGACCTGAACTGTGGGGTCGAAGCGAAGAAGCTTTTCGACGATGCCCAGGCGTTGCTCGCTGAGATTGTCGCCGATGACAGCCTACAACTTCGCGGAGCGTGCGGACTTTTCCCAGCGAACCGCGAGGGCGAGGATATCGTTGTTTACACCGACGAGTCGCGCACCAAAGAAGCCGTGCGCTTTCACGGGTTGCGCCAGCAAATGAAAAAGCCTGAGGGGCAGTTCAACTTCTCCATCGCTGACTTCGTAGCACCCGCGCCGGCGAAGGATTATGTCGGCGCCTTTGCCGTCACCTCCGGTCACAATATGCTCGAGTTGGTCAAAAAATTCAAAGCCGCGCACGACGACTACAATGTCATCATGACCGAGGCCATCGCTGACCGCTTCGCCGAGGCTTTTGCGGAATACATGCACAAGTTTGCGCGTGACGCATGGGGCTTCGGCAAGGCCGAGAACCTTACGCCGGAGGAAATCATCCGCGAAAAATACCGTGGCATCCGTCCCGCGCCTGGTTATCCCGCGCAACCCGACCACACCGAAAAATGGGCGATCTGGAAGCTCCTCGATGCGGAGCGTAATACCGGCATCACGCTCACGGAGAGCCTTGCCATGTTCCCGGCGAGCAGCGTGAGCGGACTGTATTTTGGACACCCCGAGTCAAAATACTTTGCCGTCGGAAAAATCGAGCGCGACCAGATTGAAAGCTACGCGCAGCGGAAAGGCATGTCGGTCGAAGAAGCCGAGAAGTGGCTCCAGCCTTACCTCAACTATGACGCGGATAGCCAGCTCACGCGGCCTTGTCAGCCAGGAGTCAGCAAGTGATTTAAAATATGAAAACCCTCGTCATCGGCCATCGCAACCCGGATATGGACTCGATCTGCTCCGCCATCGGATATGCAGAGTTCAAGCGCGCCACCGGAATGGATGGTGTCATCGCAGCCCGATGCGGAAACACCAACCAGCGCATCGATTTCGCTCTTAACAAATTCGGCCTCGAGGCTCCGGTTTTCTTTGCCGATGTCTATCCCCGCATCGAGGATGTCATGCAGCGGAATGTCGTCAGCATTCACCGCGACGCTCCTGTTTATCAGGCCATGACGCGTTTCGGTGAAGACAAGTTCCGCGGCCTGCCTGTTGTCGATGACGCCCGCAACTGCATCGGACTGCTCTCCGCATTCAAGTTGGGGAAATATCTTTTCCCGCCGATTGAAAACCTGTCCTCCAGCCGCATTGTCGAAGCCTCGATTGCACACATCCGTGAGGCCATCCGCGGAATGCTCATCACTGGCAGGGAGGATGCCGTCATCCGTCCTCGAACGCTCGTCGTGGCGGCGATGCTCACCGACTCCTTCAAAAAGCGACTCGAGCAGCTTGATATTCCCTCCACTGTTCTGATTGTCGGCGATCGTTGGAATATCCAGGAACTCTCCATCCTTGCCGGCGTTCCGGCCATCATCATCACGAACAACTTTTCCCCGCCAGATAAGATTCTCGCGCTTGCTCAGGAGCACGGAACGACCCTGCTCTCATCACCGCATGACACCGCCACAACGACGCTTCTGGCGCGCGCTGCTGTGACTGCTGGACAAATGCTCTCGCCCGATTTCGCCTGCCTCTCTGCTGATGCCACATTGCGGCAGACGCGCAACGACCTGGCGATGACATCGCAATTCGCCTTCCCCGTGCTCGGGCCGCAGGGGCGTATGCAGGGAATCATCTCCAAAAGCGATCTCCTCCGACCTGCACCACGGCAGTTGATTCTGGTCGATCACAATGAACTGACTCAGGCGGTTGCGGGTGCCGAGGAGTTGCCCATCGTCGAAATCCTCGACCACCACCGCATCGGCGTGGCTCCCACTCAGCAACCGATCCTTTTCATGAACCGCCCGGTGGGCTCCACCAGCACGATTGTGGCGGATTGTTTCCGCATGGCCCGCATTCCCATTCCCAAGCCGGTGGCGGGATTGCTCATGTGCGGAATGATTTCCGACACCTTGAACCTGACCTCGCCCACTACGACTGCTGTGGACCGCGAGATCATGCAGGAACTTTCCAAAATCTGCGGCGTGAAGCCGGGCGATCTCGCCAACGAGATTTTCAGTGTCGGCTCGCCGCTGCTCACTCTCTCCACCAAGGAGGTCATCACCGCCGATTGCAAGGAATACGACGAGCGGGGAGTGCTGTTCAGCGTCTCCCAGATCGAGGAAATCAGCTTCTCGCAATTCGAGAAGCAGCGCTCCGCACTCCTTGAGGAGCTCGAGAAATACCGTTTGTCGCACGGTTACTTCTTCGCCACGCTTTTGATCACCGATGTGAACACTCAGAACTCGGTCCTCCTTGTCAGGGGCAACGAGAGTTTCACGCGCCTCATCGATTTTCCCGAGGATGGTCTCCACGCCTGGCGCCTGGACGGGATCGTGTCCCGCAAAAAACAACTCCTGCCCTACCTTACGGAAACATTGGCGCGCATGGCCTGATTCCACCGCTCCATGAAATTCGGAGACAATCTCACCGGTTCGCTTCTCGTGGCGCACCCCTGCCTGCGCGATCCAAACTTCCGCCGGACCATTGTTTTTCTCTCCCAGCATTGCCCTGAGGAAGGAGCGACCGGATTTGTCCTGAACCGCCCGCTTCAAGCCCTGCCGGATGCCGGCGTGCCCGTCTTTTTCGGCGGCCCTGTCGGCGCGGATGAGAGCCTCCTCACAAGCCTTCAATGGCGTGAAAATCCCACACTCGTGGCGTTTCGGGCCTTCACCGATGTGGCCGATGCCGAGTCGCGTCAAGGCTGGGAGAAGGGCCTTCGAATTTTCGAAGGATACGCCGGATGGTCGCCCGGCCAGCTTGAGCAGGAGATCGAGGGCAACACTTGGCTTGTCATTCCGCCCACGCGCGAGCTGATTGAAATGAAGGAGCCCCACGCAGCATGGCAGGACATCATGCGGAATTCCGGCCCCCTCTTGCACCTTCTCTCAGAGGCACCGGATGATCCAGGATTGAACTGAGCAGTCTTCCAACCGCGCCACGGCTTGCATTCCAATCGGGGGGAGGCTTTCTTTCACGTCGATGACAGGGATATCCTCGCAAAAACTGACGCCGCAGGAGTATCTCGCAATCGAACGCGCTGCGGATTTCAAAAGCGAGTTCTTTGATGGCGAGATGTTCGCCATGGCGGTGATTTCAAAAGACCATTCCCGCATTACGGTGAATCTCACCGGCGGCTTTCACGCCGCAATACGAGGCAAAGACTGCGATCTTTTCTCCTCCGATCTCCGCGTCAAAGTCAGTGCCAACGGCCTCTATACTTATCCCGACCTGACGATCGTTTGCGGTCCTGTCGATGTGGAGGACGAGCAGGCTGATGTCTTGCTGAACCCAACGCTCATCATCGAGGTTCTGTCGCCGGGAACGGAGCGCTATGACCGGGGCAAAAAATTTGATCTCTACCGCGAGCTGGATTCCCTCAAGGAATATGTCCTCGTCTCGCAGGATCAATATCGTGTGGAGCAGTTCCTGCGTGGAAATGGCTCGGAGTGGGGTTACCGCGTCGCATTCAAAGAAGACGACATCGTGGAGTTCCCATCGGTCGGATGTTCCATTCCGCTCAAGGATATCTACGCGAGGGTTGTCTTCCCGCCAGAGCAGGAGGTCGCTCCCGAAGAGTAGTCGGCACAAAAAAACCGGCCTGATGGTCAGGCCGGTCTTTTGCGTGGGGGAAATTTTTTGTTGCCTGCGTTATTTGACGACGCCGAATTCGGCGCGGCGGTTCAATGCCCATGCCTGCTCGTTGCTCGCGGGATCGGCTGGCATTTCACTGCCGAAGCTCACGGTCTGAATCCGATCAGCACTGATGCCTGCATCGATCAAAGCTTGGCGCACCGCTTGGGCACGGCGTTCGCCGAGACCGCGGTTGTATTCCTGAGTGCCGCGCTCGTCGGTGAATCCGGCAATGATGAGACGCTTGGAGGAGTCTTTCATGGCCGTGGCGACTTGCTGCACTTTCGAAGCTTCACCGGGCTCGACGGCGTAGCTGTCGTAGCCGAAGCGGACGGGTGAGAACTGGCCTTTCGTGACGCTGTCGCTGAAGAAATTGGCTCCGCCTTCGAAGCGTTCGGAGAGCGGCGTGCTTGTTACGAAATCGCCATCAACACCGGCGAATTGATCCCCTTTCTTTTTGTTACAGGCAGAAAGCGAGACGGCAGCGGCGAGAGCGATGATTGGAAGAAATTTTTTCATGGCGTGAGATTGTATGATTTCCGCAAAAATTCAAGTTGGAGCTTTAAAAATTGTTCGAAAAAAGCCCGGTTGCACGCTGGGCGTGGCAACCGGGCGGTTTCGGCAGGGGAAATTACTTCATGAGGAGGGCGGCGCGGGCGCGCTTGACCTCACGGGTGATTTTGCGGTGAAGGCTTGCGGACATGCCGGTCACGCGGCGTGGCAGGATTTTGCCGCTCTCGGTGACGAAGCGCTTGAGAAGATCGGGGTTTTTGTAATCGATCGCCTCGATGTTGAGATCCACGCGACGGCGTGGCATGGGACGGTTGGCGCGGCGGAAGTTCGAGCGGCGTTGTGGTGTTTTAGGCTGCATGGCGTTTTATTTGATTTCGCGGTGGAGTGTGTGGCGGTTCAGATTGGGGTTGAACTTTTTCTTTTCGAGCCGGTTTGGTGTGCGCGGGCTCTTCTTGTTGCGTGTGGTGATATAGCGCGAGGCGGGTTTCCCCTCGGCTTTGGCCTCGGTGCATTCGAGGGTGATGTTTTCCTGTGGCATAGATTTAGTCTTTGGTGTCGGTGGTGGTGTCTTCTTCCTCGCTCTCGGACTCGCTTTCCTCGCCAAGACCGAAGAGGGAGGTGACGGGCTGGCGGACGCGTGTGAGGCGGTTGGTTTTCTCCAACTCGGCCTGGCACTCGACGGTGTAACGGGCGAATGGAAGGGCTTCGAGGCGGTTGTGGGGAATCGGCTTGCCGGAGATCTCGCAGAAGCCGTAGTTGCCGTCGCTGATTTTTTTCAATGCGGCATCAATCTCGTAAAGGGAATCGCGTTCCTGGGAAAGCAGGCTCAGTGCGAAGTCGCGGTCGTAGGCATCGCTGCCGGCGTCTGCCGTGTGCATACCGAATGCAGAGGCCTCGCTGCCCTCGGCGCGGTTGCGGAGGGAGTCGCGGCCCACGCCACTCATGGAATCAAGTAGCGTGTCTTTGAGTTGGAGAAGGCGGTCGCGTTGTTTGGCAACCCATCCCGTGACTTTAACGGGCTCTTTGCCTTTTTTAATGACGACCACTGGCATTTTCAGCGGCTTGGCAGGGGCTCCTTTTTTAACAGGAGCGGTTTTTTTAATAGCCGCCACCTTCTTGGCTGGAGCCGCCTTTATTACAGGGGCAGTTTTTTTAGCAGGAGCAGTTTTTTTGACCGGAGCAGCCTTTTTTGCTGTGACGATTTTTTTGGCGACGGGCGCGGCTTTTTTAGGCGCTGGCTTTTTAGAAGCAGGAGCGGACTTTTTGGCCGGGGCGGCTTTCTTGACGGGAGTCGCTTTTTTCACAACAGCGGGAGATTTTTTGGCGGGAGCTGGCTTTTTGGAAGCAGGCTTGACCTTGGCTTGAGGCTTTGCCTTCGCGATCGGCTTCTTGGCGGGAGCCGCTTTTTTCGCAACAGGCTTTGCCTTGGCAGGTTTTTTGGATTTTTGAGCCATGGACGGTTTGGTTTGGTGAAAGGGGCGAGATAAGTAGCCTAGTCGTCCACGCGCGGCAAGGGTTTTATTCAAAGAAAAAATGCGCGGTCTTTTGGAAGATCAGACTGCTATGGAAATCGTGACCACCGCGCCGCATGTCATCTCTCAGAGGTCTGCTGGTTGTGGATATGTAGGAGGGATGGCATTTTTCAAAAAGGGGTGTCGCGAGATTTGGATTGAAACCAACCGTCAGCCATGGCTTCTTAACCGCGATCCCATTTATGAAAAAATCTTCCGTAATCGTGCTCGGCTCCGCCTTGGCCGTATTGGTTCTCGCAGCTTGTGAATCGCAGCGTCCGGTCCGCAAAACCGGATCAGGCCGCTTCGGCTACCAAGGCACGGCTTCTGACGCCACCCAATTTATCACGCCGACACCGACGCCGGAGGGTTATACGGAAATGCCGCCTGCGGTGGATCCCAATGCCACGCCGACCCCAGCGCCTACGCCCACACCGCCTCCGGAGCCTGTGGCGTCCAGAGACCTCTCCTACGGAACACCCGTTCCTGGCAAACCGGGATTCGTCACCAGTCCCCACTCGCCCTATGCGGGCTATGTGGATGTCCGCGGATTTCCTCCCGGCACCGAGGTGAAATGCCCCTACTCGGGCAAGATTTTTCTGGTGCCCTGAACCGGCGCGTCACCATCCTTGGTCCCGGCCTGATCGGAGGATCTCTGGCAATGGCCTTGCGCCGGGCCGGACACTTCCGGGAGATTTCCATCTGGGCGCGTCGCGAGGAAGCCGCGCTTGAGGCGGCTTCTCTGCTTCCGGGTTGCTGCGTGTCGCATGACCTCGCCACGGCTGTTGCGGATGCCGACATGGCTGTCCTTTGCCTATCGCCTCACGCCATCGAAGCAATCGGGCCCGAGCTCGTAAAACACATGCCCAAGCATGCCGTGGTGACCGATGCCGGCAGCGTGAAAGGCAAGATCGTATCCCGGCTCGAGGAGGTCTTCGGTGGACGCTTCATCGGAGCGCATCCCATGGCGGGCTCGGAGCAGAGCGGCATCCGCGCCGCCCGCGAGAATTTGTATGATGGCGCGGTTTGCATTCTCACGCCCACGCCCCACACCGATCCATCGGCGAGGAATTTGGCTGCGGAATTGTGGACCACGGCAGGCTGCACGCTGCAAGAAATGTCCCCCGAGGCCCATGATCGCGCCATGGCGCGCATCAGCCATCTCCCGCACGCCGCTGCCGCCGCCCTCGTTCATGCCGCCTTGGGAGCGGATCCCTCGCTTGCCCGCCTTGCCGGAGGAGGCTATCGCGACTCGACCCGCATCGCCGGAGGGCCCGAAGGCCTCTGGGCGGAAATTTTCCTCGATAACAGTGCCGAGGTTTTAAACGGAATCCATGACTTGCAAACCGCCCTCGAGACGCTGAAACTCGCCCTCGAAAGCGGCAACCGGAGCGCCGTGGAGGCGTTTCTTGCAGATGCCCGGACTCTCCGAGCCAGCCAGCCACCAGCCACATGAAGGCCACCAAGGACAAACATTCTCTCACATCCCGCCGCGCAGCTCTCATCGACACGGAAATCGCCGTTCCACCTGATAAAAGCATCTCGCATCGCGCTGTCATGCTCGCCGCTCTTTCCAACGGCACTTGCGTGATCCGCAATTTTCTCGAGGGCGAGGATTGCCGCAGCACCGCTGCAGCAATGCGCCAACTCGGGGTTTTCATCGAGTGCCCGGAACCTAGCACGCTCATCGTGGAAGGCGTGTCCGGCCGTTTCACGAAGCCGTTCGCCGATCTGGATTGCGGCAACTCCGGCACCACGATGCGGCTCATGTCCGGCATCCTCGCCGCGCAGAATTTCACCTCCCGCCTCACCGGCGATCCCTCGCTTTCGAAGCGCCCGATGCAGCGCGTTATCGATCCGCTGCGCCTCATGGGGGCAAATCTCCACGCGGAAGGCGAAAAGTCCTGCCCGCCGCTTGTGGTCGAGGGCCATGGCAATCTGGAGGGCATCACCTACCGCACGCCGGTCGCCAGCGCGCAGGTCAAAAGTGCGATTCTCCTCGCGGGACTTTTTGCCAAAGGCTCCACCACGGTGATCGAGAATGTCCGCTCGCGAGACCACACCGAGAGGATGTTCGATTACTTTCTGATCAAATCGAAACGCGAAGAGGTTTGGGAAAACAAAAACTCCCCGAAGGATCGCCGCCTCGTCGAAATACGCACGACCGTGGAGGGAGGACAGGTGCCGGAGTCGATGGATTTCACGGTCCCCGGCGACATCTCGAGTGCCGCATTCTGGCTGGTCGCTTCGGCCGCGCAACCGGGTTCCCGCCTGCTGGTGAAGGATGTGGGTCTGAATCCCACCCGCACCGGCATTATCGATGTCCTCGTTCGCATGGGCGCGCGCATTCGCGAAGTCATCGAAACCTCGCTCAGTGGTGAGCCTGTGGGAAACATCGACATCAAGGGCACCACTCTCCGCGCTACAACGATCGCGGGTGCTGAAATCCCGAATGTGATTGATGAAATCCCCATCCTTGCCGTGGCAGCGGCGCTGGCGCAGGGCACGACTGTGATCCGTGATGCGGCTGAATTGCGCGTCAAGGAAACCGACCGCATCGCTGCTGTGGCGGCGAATCTCCGCGCCATGGGCGTGCAAGTCGAGGAATTCCCCGACGGCATGGCGATAACGGGCGGCAGCCCGCTGAAGGGGGCGCGTCTGCCATGCCATCACGATCATCGCATCGCCATGGCCTTCGCCGTCGCCGGACTTTTTGCGGACGGCGAAACGGTCATCGAAGACACCGATTGCGTGAACACCTCCTACCCCGGCTTTGCCGATGCGCTTCTGCACATCCAAAAAGGTGGCCGCATCAAGAACCGAACCGAGGTTTTGTCCGGTTTAAAAGGCAGCGGCTCGCCTGCGGTGAAAACTTCCGCCACATGATCGTCATTGCCATCGATGGTCCCGCCGCATCCGGCAAAAGCAGCGTGGCCACCCGGCTTGCGCGGCGACTCGGATTCGCCCATGTGAATTCAGGTGCCATGTATCGCGCCGTGACTTGGGAAATTCTCCGCCAGCAGATCGACGCATCCCACCCTGAAAGCATTGAGGCGGCTGTGAAACGCATGTCGGTGGACTCCGGATTCACGGAGGCGGGCGAGTCGTTCATTCGCATCAATTCCGAGATGCCCGATCTGGAGCTCCAGACCCTCGAGGTGAACCAGAGTGTTTCGCCCGTCGCAGCCGTTCCCGCCGTAAGGACCCTTGTTAATACCCAACTCCGAACACTCGCGGAGAAACGCCCGATCGTGAGCGAGGGCCGCGATATCGGTTCTGTAGTCTTCCCGGACACGCCCCACAAATTCTATCTCGACGCCTCACTCGAAGTCCGCCGCCAGCGCAGGGCCGCGCAGGGTCTCCACGACAGCATCGAGAAACGCGACAAACTCGATTCCAGTCGGGCCAATGCTCCGCTCAAAATCGCCGCTGGGGCCCATGTCATCGACACCTCGCATCTCACCCTCGAAGGCGTGGTGGACAAGGTGGCGGAAATTCTTTCAAAATCCGGAATCAGCCCGGCATGACGATCGTCTATAATATTTTTTACAACTTGGCGAAGCTCCTCGCCCGCATGATTTTTTCCATGCGCGTCATCCGCCCCGAGCGAATGGTGGAGTCCGGTCCCTTGCTCATCGCGGTGAACCACTCCAGCTTCTTCGATCCGCCGCTCGCCGGCATTTGCAGCCGCCGTGGCGTCTTTTATCTGGCTCGAAAAACTCTTCTAAAATGGCCGTTCTTCGGCCCCCTCTTTCCCGCGATGAATGTCATCCCCGTGGAACGCGACGGGAACGACATGTCCGCCCTGCGCGAGGTCATCAAAAAAGTGAAGGATGGAAATGCCGTGCTCCTGTTTCCAGAAGGCACCCGTTCGATTGATGGCAACCTTCAGCCGGCCCGCGCGGGCATCGGTCTTGTGATTGCCAAAACCGGAGCCCCTGTGCTGCCGATGCGCATCTTCGGTGCCTATGAGGCTTTCCCCAAAAATGCCCGCCGCTTCCAGCTTTCCCAGATCACGGTGGTCATCGGTGAGCCGATTCATTTCACGGCAGAAGAAATCTCGAACACCTCGCGCGAGACCTATCAACTGCTGAGCAACCGCGTCATGGAAGCCATCGGCGCTTTGAAACTTCCATGATTTCCACCGACCGCGCCTCCTCGCCGCTCCCCTGGCTCGCCGCAGCTGTGGCGCTGCTTTACATCGTTCTCCTCGTCGCGCGCTACACGCTCCCGCCTGCGAAAGTCGATGTGGAGGTCATCGTTCGTCCGGTGCCTTCCGCTAATTGATTGAACATCCCGTCCGGCGAAGTAATTTTACCCGATGTTCAAGGACCATGATTTCCAATATGCGATGGAGAACACGCGAGTGGTCGTGACGCCACAAAGCGCCATCGAAACCTTCGGCACGACGCGATTCCATTTCTCCCTTGTCACCGAGCCGCTCGACGAGGTTGAGACTGTCCGCATCCGCTCCGGCACGATCGAAGCCGAGCGCCCCCGCATCCTCTCGCCCGCCAATTTCAGCAAAGTTCTCCTTGAGGGCTTTGGCGAGGAGGCGAGGGACTTCGCGGACTGGTTGGAGGCCAATCCCTCGGCCGCCCGCGTTCTGCGGTATGGATTTCAATTCCGCAAAACCGACCTCTCCGAGAAACTCGTCCGCGAGCCATTCGACGAGGCGATCGCCCGCATGGAAGACGAGATAAAAAAAGGCGACGATCCCTTCCGGGCGCTCATCGCTGGCGTGGACGATGTCTGGGAGGTTTGCTTGCTCAAGTTCTCCATGGAAATGATCCAACGCTCCGCAGGCGAAAATGTCGCGGAATGGAAACGCCGCGGCCTCGCCTGATTTCGGGGTTTTCATTTCCAGAGCGCAGCGGATAGCATCTCCAGACGAATCATGTTCATCAAAGCACTCACGATTTTGTTTCTCGTCGCCGGCATTCTGGGCGGCAGCGGATACTTCATTTACGAACTTTATTACAAAGAGAAAAAACTCGATATCGTCGAGCAAGCAGCCGTCCCGACACCGACTCCAGCGCCTACTCCCCATCCGGCCTTGGCCGCCTTCGATTCGCTCAAACCTGTCCTTGCGCAGAACACCGTCGAGGCGCGTGATGCCATCGCAGGCCACCTGAGCACCTACCCCGACTCTCCCAAAACCGCCGAGGCCCGCGCTGCGCTCGGTCGCATCAATCTCGCCCTCTTCCGCGATCCCGCCGCGACTCCTACAAACACCCTCTACACGGTGAAAAAAGGAGACTCGTTGGACCGTATCAAGTCCCAGTTCAAAACGAACTCCGAGTTGATCTACTGGGCGAATGGAATGACCTCCATCAATCTTCAAATCGGGCAGCAATTGTTAATTCCCGTTGTCGACACCGCCCTCGTGATCGACCGCGCCACATCCACCATCTCCGTGATGAATGCCGGTGTGTTTTTCAAGGAATACCCCGCCGTTTCCATGACCCTCACAGGTCAGGCGGCCAAAGGCGAAGTCGAGGCGAAGGTCGCCGACCGCATCGCCCGCAAAGGCGAGGCCCGGGTTGCCTTCGGCGCGAAAGACTACGCCGAAGCAGAGCGCACGGTTCTCATCAATCCCGGCAATGTCGTCCTCCGCACCCCTCCCGCTCCGCCAGCGGATGGATCAACGCCACCGGCTCCGTCCGGCATCGTTCTCAGTCCCTCGGATTTCGACGAAATCTACGCCCTCGTGAAATCCGGCACACCCGTCAGCATCAAATAACGCGCCCATGAACAAACAGACCTTGGATTTTGAAAAACCCCTCGTCGAACTCGAGCAGAAGATCGAGGAGCTTAAAAAGCAATCCGAAGACAGAAACATCGACCTCGGCGGCGAGATTCGCGGCATGCAGGAGAAGTTGGAATCCATGCGAGGCCAGATCTACGGCAACCTCAGCGCCTGGCAGCGTGTGCAAATTTCGCGTCACATCGCCCGCCCCTTCTTTTTGGATTATGTGCGGATGGCGTTCACAGAGTTCGTGGAACTCAAGGGCGATCGTCTCTTTGGCGATGATGCCTCCATGCCTGGCGGGTTGGCGACGATTGATGGCATTCGCTGCGTGGTGATTGGCCAGCAAAAAGGCCGCGACATGAAGGAAAACCTCCTTCGCAATTTTGGAAGTCCTCACCCTGAAGGTTATCGCAAGGCTCTTCGCCTCATGAGGATGGCTGAGAAGTTCGGTCTGCCCGTCGTGGCTCTCATCGACACTCCCGGCGCCTATCCGGGCGTGGGCGCCGAGGAGCGTCACATCGCCGAGGCGATCGCGGTGAACATCCGCGACATGATGGCTCTCCGCACACCCGTTGTTTCCGTTGTGATCGGCGAGGGTGGGTCCGGTGGGGCTCTCGGCATCGGCGTCGCCGACCGCGTGCTCATTCTGGAAAACGCCTACTACTCCGTGATCAGTCCCGAAGGCTGCGCTGCCATCCTCTGGAAGCATCGCAAACACGCTCCCGAAGCGGCCGAGGCTCTCAAGCTCAGCTCGCCCGACCTGCTCCAAATGGGCCTCGTCGACGGAGTCATTCCCGAGCCCGCCGGCGGCGCGCACTGCGATCCCGAGCAGGCGGCTGAAAATCTCAAATCCGCCATCTCC
>Ga0209297_1001054_pt1 | contig 16157 bp, 25 predicted proteins | sample S_130805_MF_Meta_FD_187322 | JGI IMG/M metagenome (GOLD analysis project Ga0209297, IMG submission 187322) | Freshwater microbial communities from Lake Simoncouche, Canada to study carbon cycling - S_130805_MF_MetaG (SPAdes) (version 2) | ecosystem: Environmental > Aquatic > Freshwater > Lake ... | reverse complement strand
GCGGAGTGCTTCCAGATGCAGGTATGACATTCGAGATTCCTAAAATCACAGCAATGCCAACAGTTGCAGTTGCAGCTGAAAACGCAGCATTCTCTGACACAGATCAAAACTCTGCTTATCTCTCAGTCGATGTAAAGAAGTATGCCGGACAACAGACATTCTCTGTTGAATTGCTAGATCGCACATCTCCAGCATTTTTCGATGAGCTAGTCCGCAACATGGGCGCAGCTTACGCAAAGGCAACAGATGCAGCAGTAAACGCAGCTATCATCACAGGTGCATCACTTGATGCAACAACAACAACAACTTACCCAACAGCAGCAGAACTTCTCGGAGTTGTTGCTCGCGGTGCGGCTTCTGTTTATTCAGCAACACTTGGACTTTCAAATCCATTTGCTCGCAACATGATTGTAAATACATCACAATGGTCAAACATCATGACATTGAACGATGCTGGTCGCCCAATTTACACAGCTTCACAGCCACAAAATGCTGGAGGATCAGTTTCTCCAACAGCTCTACAAGGTAACGTTGCAGGTCTTAACTTGTACGTAACACCTAACACAGCATCAGGCACAGACACAGACGGATCAATCCTTATTGTGAACCCAGATGCTTACACATGGTATGAGAGCCCTAACTACCGCCTACGCGCTGAATCTACAGCAGCAGGTCAAATCACAATCGGTTACTACGGCTTTGGTGCAATCGCTACCAAAGTTGGCGCAGGTGCTTTCAAGAATAACAAGGCATAAGTAACACACTAAGTCGCTGGGAGTGGGGCGCAGCCCTTGCTCCGCTCCCAGTTTTTAGAAAGGATATGGAATGTCACTAACAACAGTTGCTGAACTTCGCTCGGCTCTTGGCGTTGGCACTCTATATGCAGATGCAGTATTGCAAGAAGTTTGTGATGCCACAGATGCAGTTCTTATTCCAATGCTCTGGACTCCAACTCAATTTGCCATTGCCCATAGTAATGTTGTAGGTATTGGAACTCTTTATTTTGATATTCCCGTAGCAGATATTTTTTATATTGGAGAATCCGTAACTATTGCTAATTGCGGCACTAAGTATGCAGGAACTAAAACAATTACAGCAGTTGGTGCTTATTCAATTAGCATGGCAACTACTCACACTACTGTTGTCAAGTATCACCCAATCGAGCCTTATGGCACAGTTGCTCCAGAGTCTTACACAGATTGGACTCTTGATTCAGCAGTTCAGCAAGCTGCACTTCAAATTAGCGTAGACATTTGGCAAGCACGTCAGACCACTTCAAGTGGAGGCGTAGCAGTAGATTTTCAGCCTGGACCTTGGAAAATGTCCTCAAGCCTTTTGGCGCGAATCAGAGGGCTCATTGCTCACGCAACTGATCCTAGAAGTCTTTTGGGCTAATGTCAGTTGCACTTACTAACCTTAGAACCACGATTGCAACAGCATTAGTTGATAACGCAGTCTGGCAAGTCTTTGCATTCCCACCAGCAACTGTTTTGGCTAACTCAGTCATTGTTGCACCAGATCAACCTTATTTAGAGCCAAGCAATAACGCGCAAAATACTATTGCTCCTAAAGCCAATTTTAAGATTATCATTACAGTACCTCTGTTTGACAATGAGGGAAATCTAAATGGAATTGAAACAGCCTTAGTTGGCGTGTTCAATAAACTATCAGCATCATCATTGACGTATAATGTGGGAGCAGTAAGCCAGCCAAGCGTGTTAAACGCCGAGTCAGGTATGTTGCTAACGTGTGAATTGTCAATATCCGTCCTAACCACCTGGAGCTAATATGTCCGATTACGACAAAGAAACAGAAGCCTTCCTGATCAAAATCGGGCAGGTAGCACAATCAGCACCAAAGCCAACTACTAAGAAAGACGAGGAATAATCCTAATGGCTATTTTTCTAAACAATAAGGTAGGTTTTAAGATTGGTTCCGTTAATCTTAGTGACCACGTAACTGCATTTTCTTTAATGCGTCAGCTTGATTCTATTGAGGTCAGCGCAATGGGCGACACAGCTCATAAATATGTTGCTGGGCTCGCAGCAGATTCAATTACAGTTTCATTCCTAAATGACACAGCAACAGCAAGCGTTCTTCCAACACTTCAAGCTGCATTCGGAACAACTGTTGCATTCTCAGCAATTCAAGATTCAACAGCAGCTGTATCAGCAACAAATTTGCTCTATACAGGTACTCTGTTTATCGATAATCTTTCTGACATCAACGGCGCTGTCGCTGATGAAGGTGTGCTCGATTTAACGTTCCAATGCAACAGCAAGACAGCAACAGCGTCTACTGGTACTTGGACCTAATCAACTAAACTAAGGGGCAAAAAATGGCTAAGTTAAAAATAACAAGGGTAGATGGATCAATCGGAGAGTATGAAATCACTCCAATTATCCAGTATGCGTTCGAGGTATTCGCAAAGAAAGGCTTCCACAAAGCCTTCATCGAGGACCAGAAGCAAAGCGATATTTTCTTCTTGGCACACGAATGTATTAAGCGTTCGGGTGAAACCATCAAACCTTACGGCGAGGGATTCATTGAAACTTTGACTTCGGTTGAAGTAATGGATTCCGACCCTTTGGAATAGGGCGCGAGTCCATCACCTATCTGATTGCTAAGTTATCAGTCAGATTGGGCATCGCGCCACACCACCTGCTAGAACTAGATGAGATAATGCTTAAGAGCCTTATTAGGGTTCTTCAAGACGAAGCCAAGGAGGCTAAAAATGCCAGTCGTAGAACTGCGAGGAAACTCTGATCTACGCCGAGCATTACGCCGCTTCGCACCTGACCTTGATAAAGAACTTAAATCAGAACTACGCAAGGCTTTATCTCCAGTTGTAAGTAGAGCTAGAGGTTATGTCGAATCTAATCCAATGAGCAATTGGAGCGATGGCAAGTCCACAGGTGCAGAGTTTCCTAAATATAATTCAGCTGCTATAAAAAGCGGAATTGGTTTTTCAACTAGCGCAACTAAGATAAACCGTAATGGCTTTTCTGGTATGGCTAAGATTTACAACAAGACTGCTGCTGGTGCTATCTATGAGCAAGCAGGAGTAGTGCCACCTGGTCAGGGTCAGCCTTGGGTTGGTCCTAAAGGCAATAAGGGGCATAAGTATTCGCATTCTTCTTATGAAGGCGCTGGAGAGCAATTCATCAATAACTTGCCTAGGTTAGTTAAGAGCAAGAAGGGTCAAGGACGCTTAATCTATCGCGCATGGGCTGAGTCACTTGGCAGAGCAGAAGGCGCTGCAATGAAGGCTATTGATAAAGCTTCATTAACTTTCAATACCAGAACTAAGGGAACAGTATTGAGGGAGGTGGCCTAATGGCATTACCAGAGATTATCATTGGCTCCAAGTTAGATGCCAAAGGATTTAAGCAAGCTGAAAGCGCCACAGATAAACTAGGCAGATCAGTCATGAATTTAGCCAAAACAATGGGTTTGGCTTTTAGTGCTGCTGCAATTGTTAGTTATGGCAAATCTGCTGTTAAAGCTTCTCTAGAAGCGCAGGCACAACAACTGCGATTAGGCAGACTTCTTAAAATTACAAATGGTGCAACAGCAGAGCAAGTTGACGTCCTTAACCAACAAGCCACATCATTAGAAAAAATTGGCGTTGTAACTGCTGGCAATGTAACTCAGGTTCAATCACAACTTGCAACTTTTGATTTATCAATTGACACAATTAAAACTCTCACTCCAGCAATTATCGATTATGTAGTTGCAGAAAAGGGTGCTTCGGCATCTACAGAAGAGTTTAAGTCAATGACTAATGGACTTGCTCAGGCGTTACAAGGCAACTTTAAGTCACTTACTTCTGTTGGTTTTGTTCTTGATAAAGCAACAAAGAAAACTATTTCAACAGGTACAGCAGCAGAAAGAGCAGCAGCTTTAGTTTCTGTTTTGGACTCAACTTACAAAGATTTTAATCAAAGCATTCGTGATACTCCAGAAGGCAAATTCCAAGTTCTTGCTAACGAAGCAGATAATGTCAAGGTTGCTATTGGTACTGGAATACTTGATGCTTTAAGTCTTCTTAGTAAAGATAAAAGTATTGATGGCGCTGCTGCCAGCATGAAAAACTTTGGGGATCAGACTGCTTACGCACTAGTAGGCATGGGTTCTCTATTAGATAAATTAAACGCTACTAAATTTGGCGGAGCGGTTCTTGGCACTATTGGAGATATTCTTTCTAACCTTCAACCTTTTGCGACATTTGTAAAAGAAGGCAAGGCAGTTGAGGCAAGAAAAGGCACTCCTGCTCAATCTCCTGGACAGCGCATCGCTATCGATAAAGCAGCTGCTGAACAACGCAAAAAGCAAAAAAAGTCTGATGACGCTGCAAAAGCAGCAGCAGCAAAAATTTTAGCAACAGAAAAAGCACGTCTAGCCAATTTAAAGAAAATTGCTGATGAAAAACAAAAGCAACTAATACTTGACAAAGCCTCAGATATTCTTACTCAAGGACAGAATCTTTTTGATCCAGAACGCATTGGCTTAGCAGCAGCAGCAATGGGCAAATTGGGTGATGAAGATAGAGTTCGCATCAAGTTAAAGCAAGATTTATTAGCCCTTGAAGATGCTATTAATGCAGGAAATGTTTCCGCTTCTATACGTCTTGCAGAATCTGTAATAAAGGATGCACAACTGCTTTCAAGCCTGCGCGGCGATATGATTAAATTAGGTGATGTTCCTGACCCATTTACAGAGTGGTTACAAACGCTTGAGGAAATGCTCAGAATCTTAATGCTTATTTCAGAAGTTGCAGTAGTGACAAAATATAAATTATCAAACCAAATAGCGAATGCTTCATTGCAACAAGGTCTAGGAGCTGGCTTATCTTTGGCAGATGCTTTATCAGGTGCTAGATATGCTGGACAAGGTGCAGCGCAATACGAGGCGTTAAATCCAGGAGCTAAAGCCTATATTCCCAAAATGGCTGAAGGCGGCATTGTTAATAGCGCAACTTTGGCAATGATTGGTGAGGCTGGTCCAGAAGCAGTTATTCCTCTTGGGCAATTAGGCAGAATGGGTAATGTAACTTACAACATTTATGCTTCTGGAATTGGTGATCAACAGATAGCAGTTGTAGTACAAAATGCAATTCAAGACCTAAACAGATATGGAAACTCAACGACTTACGCTGGCGCAATCTAGTGGCAACTCCTAAAGTCAATGCTGTAATCAATTTCAGCACAGGTCCTTCTTTTGGTCAAGCTTTTATTATTGGTTCTGGAATTCTTGGAACAAACATTCTTGCCGATTCAACAGCAGTCATTGTCGATGTATCTGATCAAGTAGATAGAATTGATTTAAATCGTGGTCGCGACCCACAAGCAGATCAATTCCAAACAGGTCAATTAACTCTTCGCATTATTGATCAGAACGGCGACTTCAACAGCCAGAACGTAAATTCTCCCTATTATCTTTTGCTTAATCCAATGCGTAAAGTGCAGATAACAGCTACTTATGCTGGAATTACCTATCCATTGTTTTCGGGATTTATTACAAGTTACTCAACAACAACTCCTAAAGATGTCGGAGAAGTTGTTTATACAACAATCACAGCTGTAGACGCTTTTAGACTTGCTCAAAATGCTCAAATTTCAACAGTTACAGGAGCTACTCCTGGACAATTATCAGGCGCTCGAATCAATAAGTTGCTTGATGCTATATCATGGCCCAATTCAATGCGTGATGTTGATGCTGGTCAGACAACTATGCAGGTTGATCCTGGAACTGCTCGTACTGCTTTAGAGGCAATGAAAACTGTCGAACTTTCTGAATACGGAGCTTTGTATGTTGATGCTTCTGGTTCTTTTGTATTCCAAGATAGAGATTTTACTACAAAAAGCGTAAGCGGAACTCCAGTCAATTTTAATGACAATGGAACAGGAATCTCATACTCAAATGCCGTGTGGCTATTAAATGATGTTCTTGTCTATAACTCAGCACAAGTCACTCGAACAGGCGGCACAACCCAATCAACTTCTAACCAAGCTTCAATAGATAAGTATTTTATTCATTCTTACAACCAGCAGAATCTATTGATGGAAACTGATACCGTTGCTTTAGATTATGCAAGAGCATATATTGCCTCTAGGGCTGAAACCAGCACAAGATGTGATTACCTAGTGTTGGACCTGTACACAAATAACTACGATACAGGAATTGTGGCTGCGCTAAGTTTGGATTATTTTGATCCAATAACCGTGACTACAACACAGCCAGGGGCATCTACCCTATCTAAAACTTTACAGGTATTTGGGGTTGCTCACAGCATCACCCCTAATTCTTGGAAAACCCAATTCACCACCTTGGAACCGATAATCGATGGATTCATAATTGGATCGACATTATACGGTATTCTAGGCACTAACGTTCTTTCGTACTAAGGAGATATAATGGCAAGCGGATTCCCAGCAGCAACAGGTGATGTCCTGACTAGCACCATGTTTAACGGACTGGTCGCTTTCACCCTTAATGCTCAAACAGGCACAACTTATACAACTGTCTTAAATGATTCATATCAGGTATTAATTACTCAAAGCAATGCTTCAGCAAATGCAATTAAGATTCCAACAAATGCTTCTGTCGCGCATCCAGTTGGTACTGTTATCACAGTTCTTAATATTGGTGCTGGTTTATGCACAATATCAGCTGTAACTTCAGGCACAACCACAGTTTTATCTGCCGGAGCAACACCTGCAAGTCCTACTCTTGCGCAATATAAAACAGCAGCGTGTATTAAAACTGCTACTGATACTTGGTATGTTGTAGGAGCGATTGCATAATGATTGCCAATGCAATTACAGCCATACAGGCTAGCGTTGGCGCATTGAGCGTTACGGGTGGCACTCTTTATACTTCTGGTGGATACAATTATCGTGTATTTACAGCAACAGGAAACCTTGTTGTTTCTAATGGAACGATAACTTGCGATGTTTTAACAGTTGCAGGCGGCGGCGGAATTGCAGGTTACGCAGGCGGCGGCGGTGGCGCTGGTGGACATAAATTGACTAACACACAAACATTTACTGCCAATACTTATACGGTTACAGTAGGAGCAGGCGGCGCTGGTGCATTAGGAAGTGCAACAGTAAGTGCTGCACAGGATGGAAGTAACTCAAACGTTACAGGCGGCTCATTATCTTTAACTGCCGCAGTAGGCGGCGGTGGCGCACCAGGAAGCGGACTTGCAAATGGTCGTTCAGGCGGTTCAGGTTCTGGTGGTTCTTATGCTGGAACTGGCGGAGCAGGCACATCTGGTCAAGGAAATAATGGCGGTGCAGGCGCAGGCTCTGCCATATCAGGCGGTGGCGGCGGTGCAGGCGCAGTAGGTGGCAATGGTGTTGGTACAACTTCAGGTTCCGGCGGAGCAGGAACTAACACTTATTCAAGTCCTTGGCTTTCTGTTGCTGGTTTAGGTGTAAGTGGTTTTATTGCAGGCGGCGGTGGAGCAGGTGCTGGTTCGGGAACAGCAGGTTCAGGCGGTTCAGGCGGCGGTGGAGCAGGTGCTGCTGGTACTCCTAGCACACAATTAAAAGGAACTAATGGAACAGCCAATACTGGCGGCGGCGGTGGTGGCGGTTCAGATTATGGAAGCACTCCTATTGTTCAAGCCAATGGCGGTTCAGGATTTGTTATTGTGAGGTATGCAGTATGAGTCATTGGGCGGAAATAAATTCAGAAAATATAGTTCTTCGTGTTTTAGTTGGAGATAATTCTATGGCTGATGAAGGCGAAGCAATTATTAATTCACTTGGCGGCACTTGGGTTAAAACATCGTACAACGGAACTATTAGAAAAAACTTTGCAGGTATTGGCTATAAATACGATGAAGAACGCGATGCTTTTATTCCACCAAAACCATCAAATGCAACAGGATTTGATGAAGATACCTGTCAATGGATTGTCCCTCGTGAAGCCATTACTGAGTAAGGCTGGACAGCAACTTCGTGAGCAGATTGATGATTCCTATCCTGATCGCGACCGTAAATCAGATGGCTGGATAGGCGATGCTCGCCACTCAGCAAAAAAGTCAGATCACAACCCTGATTATTCCGTTAAAGATAGTGAATGGGCAATGGTCAGGGCTATTGATGTGGATAAGGATCTCGACACACGCCCCAGCACAGGTAGTTATCTTGCCGATCAGATACGCCTATGTGCCAAGTCAGGTGAAAAACGAATTTCTTATGTCATCTTTGCAGGAAAAATCGCTTCCTCTAAAAAATCTTGGAGTTGGCGTCCTTACGATGGGATTAATCGCCACGATCATCACATCCACATTTCATTCACTAAAGAAGGCGATCAGAATGGTCGTTGGTTCGACATCCCAATGCTAGGAGCAAACAAATGAAAGACCTTAAAACAGCAGCAGGCTCATGGGCTAGAGCATTCTTAGTAGCAGTTCTATCACTTGCAGCAGCTGGTGTTACAGAGCCAAAGGCTTTAATTGCTGCTGGACTTTCATCATGCTTGCCACCAGTTATTCGTTGGTTAAATCCTAACGATCTGAGCATGGGCATTCAGAAGTAATGACTGCCCTTAACTGGGCGGCTCTCGCAGTTGCAATTATCTCAATCGTTACTGGCTTTGTGGGATCAATCCGCTGGCTAGTAAAACATTACTTAACCGAACTAAAACCTAACGGCGGAAGTTCTATGAATGACAGACTGAATCGACTTGAAGGGCGTGTCGAAACAATCATTTCCTTATTGGAGAGGTGACACTTATCCCATGGCAAGAAAAGCAACTAAGAAGCTTGTGGATGAAGGCTATTCGAAGTTAGATGCGTGGGCTATTGGCGTGAACGAAATGTATCGCGCTTTACGCAAAGCAGGCTTCACAGTTGATTTGGCACTTGCCATCATAATTGAGAAAAACAGTTATCCAGATTGGATACTGCCATCCCCAATTAACCCAAATATCCCAGAGCCAGACTGGTATGACGATGAGGATGAATGAAGCGAACTGTTGTAGTTCCAGACTTGCAAGTTCCCCTACACGATCCAGTAGCCGTATCTAATGTTGCGGCTTACATTAAGGCTGTACGCCCCGATTCTGTTGTTACTCTCGGAGATGAAGCAGATTTCACAGAAATCGGGCGTTGGAGTGAGGGCAAGCCAGGTTGGTACGAGCAGACATTAGCTGATAACCGCGACTTAACTGTAGATATTTTATGGCGGTTAGGTGAATATGCAAAGGATCAGCATATGATTCGTAGCAATCATACGGATAGATTATTTAATGTAATTATGAACAAGATTCCGAGCTTCTTATCTTTGCCAGAACTTAAGTTTGAGAAGTTTATGAAACTCGGTGAACTGGGAATCACCTATCACAAGAAGCCTTACGCCATAGCCAGGGGAATCGTGGCAGTTCATGGAGATGAACAGAGCGTAAAGCCTACACCTGGTCTAACAGCCCTTGAAGCGGCTCGTAGGCATGGCATCAGCGTTATATGTGGACACACTCATAGGGCAGGTCAATCAGCCTTCACAGAGTCCTCTGGAGGGCGTGTAGGGCGTATCCTGCGTGGCTGGGAAGGTGGGCATCTTATGGATGTCAAGCAGGCGACCTATACCAGAGGGACTCAAAACTGGCAACAAGCGTTTATCATCATCGAGGAAATTGGTGCAAACGTGCAGGTCAGCATCATTAATCTTGAAAAGGACGGCACATTTATTGTGTCAGGCAAACGCTATGGACGACCTCGATAACGATATAAAGCATGACATTGATGACCAAATGGATGACTCAGAATTGTTACCATTTCGTTATCAAAATTAGCAAGGTAAATCCAAGTAACTGTGTCACACTTTTCTGGTAAGCAAGGGCTGCTTACATGAAAGGGCATAATGATAATTAATTCACTCACAATCATAATCGTTGCCGGAATCTGCTTTGCTGTGTATGCAGCTTATAGATTAGGCGAAGAGAATGGCTACGATCGAGGCTATTGCGAAGGTCGCAAGTTCATGCGAAAGTTTTACGAGCAGGTGAGTAAGTGAAAGCAACTGAGGCACTCATCAATGCAATCGACATCATGCAAGATCGTGGCAAGGTCTACGGTCATCCGAAAATCAATCAAGGTCGCATCGCTGCAAGGCTATCCTGTCTACTTGATTACCCAATCACAGACTCTCAAGCTGCACTTGCAATGGTCGAAGTCAAGCTTGCAAGAATCACAGAAACACCAGGACACACAGATTCTTACATCGATGCAATAGCCTATTTGGCAATAGCAGTACAACTACAAACAGAGGGCGATGAACTATATGTTTAACCTAGACGATTATCAGCCAGTCGAAGAGAGATTGGCTTTATTCATTAAAGACTATGAAGATTTCAGAGTCGAAACAGAGTTAGTGAGTTTCCAAAATGACAGATACATTGTTAAAGCATGGCTTTATCGTACTTTCGCTGATAGCACGCCGTTCTCCAGCGGACTCGCTGAGGAGACGATTAGCAGTCGAGGCGTTAATGCAACTAGCGCATTGGAAAACTGCGAGACTAGCGCAATCGGCAGAGCGCTTGCGAATGCTGGTTATGCAAGCAAGGGTAAGCGAGCCAGTCGAGAAGAAATGGTTAAGGTCACAAAAGCAAGACTTACAGAATCAGCAGAAAAACATCTCACTGTCGTGAATGAATCTGATCCCTGGACAATTAAAACTGTAGCTGCACCGGCGACGTCAGCTGAAGCAGTTGCAACAGTCAAGGACATTATAGGCGGTACAACAGACAAAGATGTTCCACGTTGTCCACATGGTGAAATGCATTGGGCGCATGGAATGACAAAGGCTAATAAGGCTTGGGGTCATTTCAAGTGTATGGCAGCAGCTACTGGTGAAATGAATCGATGCCCTAAAGGCGAAGATGTTATTTGGTATGAGATTGGACCAGATGGTGCATGGCGACCACAGAAGGTGAGAGCGTAATTATGAGTGACATGATAATCTTTAATAATGGCAGAGCCACGATCTTGGGAGAACAGTTCCCAGAACCAGAGGATATTGTTATCTATTGCGATTTATGCAATGAACCTTTGGCTATTACTCCAGAGTTTTATGATCAGGTATTCTTACGCTGTCTAAAGTGTTTCGCAGTCAATGGCAAGCCAGCACCGCAAGCATAGAGGTTTTGCTACTGAGCGATTGGTTGCAGACTACTTGAAGGAGTGGTGGCCATACGCTACGGTGGGTCGAGGGGCTGATCCGTCAGGTGACATCCTAAACATTTCAGGTATTGACTTTGAAGTGAAGGCAGTTACCAAATTCCAGCCACTCGCGTGGTTACGCCAAAGCAGAGCCAGAACAGCTAAGAATGGGAGTCTTGGGGTAGTTGTTCTGAGATGTAACGGACAAGGGTTGAATGTGTCTGAGTATGCGGCACTTTTACCGTTTTCTGCTTTGGTGGAACTACTGCGCAAAGCAAAGTACAACGATTTGCCACCAGATATTGATTGGGAAGCTTCTAGCGTTAGATGTAATTCATGTGGTAATTGGAAAATCAAATGGTGGGAGTGCAAAGCCTGTGGGAAAGAAGAAGCCGTTAATGCCAATGTATGACTATCGCTGCCCTATTTGTAATACACAAATGGAGTTAGAACTATCTATGGATCATGACTTAGTTCGATGTACTAGCTGTGGAGCACAGGCTAATCGAATCTATTCTGCACCTGGCTTAGTATTCAAAGGGAAAGGATTCTACTCTACTGATAAATAGACACGCGTTCTGACCAGCACTTATAGAAATGGATTTGACATGACCAGTACACTCAGAGGGCTAGAGCACATCAAGTGCTCAGAGCGAACCGTGAAGCGGTTAGTTCGCTCGGTAGCAATCGTTATCGGGGGAGCTCTATGCTTCTCTTTCGTATCAGCAGCAAGTGCGACAAACGATCCTATAAAAAGACTTACATCAAAAGAGTATGCTAAAGGACAATTAACAGTTGAAAATTACAAATGTTTATCAACTCTATATGGCAAAGAATCAGCATGGAATTGGAAAGCAGTAGGTAACTTAGAAGGTACACATAGGGTGTATGGAATACCCCAAGGTAAGAGTGAGTGGCTTAAGGATGCTAACCCATTAGAGCAGATAGACTGGGGCTTACGATACATAGGTCATCGTTATGGTTATGTGCGTACAATAGAAGGCATGCAGCCTAATACATGTAAGGCTCTACAACATTGGAAGCATAAGGGATGGCATTGAACCCAGCACACAGAGAGCTTGGACTTCAACGATGGAAAGACCAAAGAGCCAGAGTATTAAAGAGAGATGACTACATCTGTCAGTATTGTGGACAGACTGCAACACAGGTAGATCATGTAATACCTCGCAAGAGTGGAGGTGGGCATGACATGGATAATCTCTTAGCCTGCTGTGCTACTTGCAACGCTCGTAAGGGAGCCAAGTCTGAGGGCGTTTTTTTAGGCTCGACCCCCCACCCCCCTGTTCTTTCGGGCAATTTATACCCGAAAACGACCAGTACGGTCCAGGCTGGTCCAATGTCTGGACAACCTAAACCAGAACTATGACGACATCACCCAAATCTAAAAAGAAGCTTGTAGGGGATTTACAACCACGGCTTCATAGCCCATGGCTTAAGGGGAAGTCACGTGTTCAAGAGGTAGAAGAACTAGCTGCCAAGATTGGACAGCCATTATTAAAATGGCAATCGCTAATTCTTAAGGACATGCTGACAATTGACAGTAAAGAGATGTTCGTTCGCAAGTCCGTGCTTTTGCTTATAGCTCGTCAATCAGGAAAGTCACATTTGGCTAGAATGAGAGTTTTAGCAGGTTTATTCTGCTTTGGTGAGAAAGATATCTTGATCATGTCATCTAATCGAGCAATGGCTCTTAAGTCATTTAACATCATGGTCGATATCATTGAACGCAATGCTTTCTTACTTGCTCAACTTAAGGGCGGTAGTGTTAAGAAAGGTGTCTATCGAACTAACGGACAAGAACGAATTATTCTTGAATCAGGAGCACAAATAGAAGTTGTTGCAGCCACCTCTGATGGTGCGCGTGGTCGTTCTGCTGACCTTCTTTGGATTGATGAGCTTCGAGAAGTGTCAGAAGTTGCCATGGACGCTTCTAAGAGCGTAACCCTCACGCGTCCTAATTCCCAGCGCATATTCACATCGAATGCTGGTGATGCATTTAGCAAAGTCCTTAATGACCTACATGAACAATGTTTAAGTTACCCACCAAAGTCTTTAGGCTTCTATGAATACTCAGCTCCAGCCTTTTGTGACATCTGGGATCGTAAAGCATGGGCGATGGCAAATCCGAGCCTTGGATATTTGATTTCAGAAGAAGCCATCGAGGAAACGATTGCAACATCGACAATAGAAGCTGCAAGAACTGAAACGCTTTGCCAATGGGTGTCCTCTTTGACCAGTCCTTTCACTCCTGGCTCTTGGGAAGATATATGCGATAGATCAATGGAGATGACTCCTGGACCTTTGACAATTTTTGCTTTTGATATTGACATGAGTCGAAGAAATGCAGCTCTAGTGGCAGGTCAAATCCTTCCAGACGGTCGAATTGGTGTTGCTTTAGTTCAGACATGGGAATCACAAATCTCAGTAGACGAACTAAAGATTGCATCCGATATTAAGGCTTGGTGTGATCAATACAAACCTAGAGTCGTTTTGTACGATCGTTACACGACATTAGCCGTTGCCGATAGATTGCAAAACTCGGGAGTTATGGTCGAAACTATTGTCGGAGCTGAATTCTATGCTGCATGTTCAACTCTTAAGGATTCGATTGATAATCGGAGAATTGTTCATGCTGGTCAGCAGACTTTAGATGACCAAATGAATAATTGCGGAGCCAAATCCACGGACTCAAGTTGGCGTTTAATTCGCAAAGCTAGTGCTGGTCCGATTGTTGGACCTATTGGATTGGCAATGGTGGTAAGTCGATTATCTCAACCAATGTCAAAGCCTCAAATCTTTGCCTAGACACAACACACCCAAATTGTCAAATATTAGACAAAGTGTGGTAATATGTAAACATGGGTCGCATACTGCAAACATTCGGACTGCAAAGTAAACCACTTCTCGAAGCACAGTCAGCGCCCCAAGTTTTAGGTGAGTATTCACCGTATGCAATGCCGTTTCAATATGCTTATGTAAGTCGCAACGAGGCTCTTTCTGTTCCAGCGTTACAACGCTGCCGCAACCTTTTGTGCGGAACTATCGGAGCAATTCCTCTTAACCTATACAGAAAATCTACAAACGAAGAGCTTGGCTCACCAGTATGGTTAGAGCAACCTTCTTATTCACAACCACGATCAGTTACGATTTCCTACACGGTTGAATCGTTACTTCTATATTCTCAAGCTTTCTGGAAAGTGGTCGAAGTCTACAATGAGGACGGACGACCATCTCGTTTTGAGTGGATTGCTAACAATCGCGTAACAGCAACACTTGATAGCACAAATACTTTTGTTAAATCTTATGCAGTTGATGGCTACACACTTCCCATGGATGGCTTGGGAAGTTTAATTACATTCCAGTCATTAAATGATGGCATTCTTTCAACTGGCGTTCAAACAATCCGTGCAGCTATTGACGTTCAACGCGCAGCTGCTATTGCTGCTTCTACTCCTATGGCTACTGGCTATATTAAGAACAACGGAGCAGACCTTGATCCTAAAGAAGTTCAAGGATTACTAGCAACTTGGAAAAAAGCAAGAAGCAACGCTTCAACTGCTTATTTGACTTCCACTCTTGAGTTTTCTCCAGTTTCATACTCTCCCAAGGACATGCTCTATGGGGAAGCCATTGAACAACTCGCCACGGAATGCGCCAGACTTTGCAATGTTCCTGCTTATTATGTATCAGCAGACCGCAATAACTCAATGACTTATGCAAATGTCCAGGATGAGCGCAAGCAGTTCTTGACTTTATCTTTACAACCATTTATATCAGCCATCGAAGATCGTCTATCTATGGATGACATTACTGCTCGCGGCAATGTTGTTCGTTTTGATATTGACCACAACTTCTTGCGTACTGATCCAATGGAAGAACTTTCAGTAATTGAAAAATTACTATCGCTTGGACTTATCACAACAGAACAAGCAATGGAAATGACTGACCTAACACCTAATGGAAGCAATGGTATGGAATGAACCAAATCATCACATTCTCAACTGGGCTAACAGCAGATTCAGCAAGTCGCACAATCTCAGGAAAGATTGTTCCGCTTAATGTTGAAGCAGGCTCGACAAATTACGGCAAAGTAATCTTTGCTTCTGGGTCAATTGAGATTCCAGATGCTAAGTCAATAAAATTATTAAGTCAGCATGACGTTAAAAAACCTTTGGGAAGAGCCGTTTCATTTTCTGAGTCAGAGAATTCTATCGATGCTGTATTTTCTATCTCTCGTTCACAACGCGGTACAGAGGCTCTTATCCTGGCAGAAGAAGGACTCCAATCTGGGCTGAGTATTGGTGCAGAAGTATTAAAGTCAAAGATTAAGGACGGCGTGACTTATGTATCCGCTGCTCGCTTAATCGAAGTAAGTTTAGTAACAGAGCCAGCATTTAAGTCTGCTCAAGTTACTGATATCGCAGCGGAAGAAGCCGAAAAGGTAGAAGAAGCTGTATCCGAAACCCAACCAACAGAAAGCGAGATAGCCAACGTGGAAAATACCACTCCAGCCGTCGAAGCAACACCAGTTGAAGCACCAGCGGTTGAAGCTGCTCGCCCAACTGTAACAGCAATGGCTTATACAAAGCCACGCATTGAAATCACAGCTGCTAAGTATGCAGAAAACACAATCCGCGCAGCACTAGGTGATGAAGATGCTCGTCAGTATCTTCGCGCCGCGGATGACACTAGTGACAATGCAGGTCTAGTACCCACCAGACAATTGCAAGAAATCATAAACCCACTCGGAACAACAATCCGCCCATCAATTGAAGCAATCTCACGCGGAGTGCTTCCAGATGCAGGTATGACATTCGAGATTCCTAAAATCACAGCAATGCCAACAGTTGCAGTTGCAGCTGAAAACGCAGCATTCTCTGACACAGATCAAAACTCTGCTTATCTCTCAGTAGATGTAAAGAAGTATGCCGGACAACAGACATTCTCTGTTGAATTGCTAGAT
>Ga0209297_1001052_pt1 | contig 16187 bp, 9 predicted proteins | sample S_130805_MF_Meta_FD_187322 | JGI IMG/M metagenome (GOLD analysis project Ga0209297, IMG submission 187322) | Freshwater microbial communities from Lake Simoncouche, Canada to study carbon cycling - S_130805_MF_MetaG (SPAdes) (version 2) | ecosystem: Environmental > Aquatic > Freshwater > Lake ... | reverse complement strand
GGCATAGACGGTGATTATGACTTTTCGTCAAGGTCAAACTTCTTATATCTTAACAACGATAAGAAGGATTATTAATATCCTTTATATAATTAGATTTAAAAATATTATAAATGTTAGAATATTTATTTCAAAATTTTACAGGATTAGATATAATAATAATAATATTATTATTTTTAATCATAATATCGTTTGTTCCTCTAATAGAATTAAAATATCAAAGCGATTTATATGAGAATATAGATAAATTCAATAAATATTGTTTAAATGATGATGTTAATTTAATAAAAGAGTTAAATGTGAAAAGCTCATATATGTGGAATATGTCAATGTATTTATACGATTATGATAATATATCTAAATTTTTTTACAGAAAAGGCGAAAATTACGAAAGAGACTACAAAGAACTTAATCGTGATTTAAGTAGTACTATCTATGACTTTAAAATTATAGATAATATTATGAAAATATACAACTATTATTTAGGAAGGTCATTATGGCTTTTTATATTTCTAATAATATTTTTTATTAGTCAAATGTATATATTTATAATTATGGATACATACGATGAGCAAGATACATTTTTTTATTGCTTTTATAAAACATTGCAAGATAATGATGCTAAAAAGGAGTTTTTTAGGTATTATGTATATATATTATGTATATATATATTATTATTTATAATCTTCTTCTCTATAATATTAAAGAAATTAACAGAGTTATATGCGGATACTGATACATATGAATATATAATGTTAATGAAGGAGTTTGATATTATTTTAAAAGAAAATAATGAAAAAAATGCAGATATTATAAATATACTTAAAAAACATTCAAAATACAAAAATAATGATGTATCATATATCACAATAAATGATAGTAAAATTGTGAATGAGCTTATTGAAGCATATGAAAGCAAAAGTCGTAAGGAAGGTTATGTCAAATTTTCAATAGAAAACAAAGAAAATTATAGTATTCGATTAAAAAATCTTGAGAAAATCGAATATTATAATAGTGACGAGTCGAAGAGCAAGGTGAAAAACAAGGTAGAAGATATTTTTAGGTTTATTTATGTATATATATTGTTTTTAATAGTTCCATTATATATCCTTTCTATATCACTGCAAGGGAAATACACATATATGTTATTCATAATAATAATACTAATTATATTCAGTATATCTGTATATAGTATTTACAATACTTTGCAAGCTTAAATAATAAAATATCTTGCTATATCTTTTTTTCTTTATAAGGTTTAAAGTAAAAATTATAAATAATGATTGCTTCTACTATAAATCTTACAATATTTATAATCATGATTATAATATATTTTAATGAGTTGAAAAATGTATCTATGTTTATCCTTAATTTTAATTATATAAGGGATTTGTCAAAAATAATTATGGAACAAAAATGCAACAATATATATTGTGAAGCGGAAACAGACAGATATAAAATATCTCAAAGTAGCTATGAATTATTGCAACCCAACGATATATTTAATGCCAAAACCTACATTATATTAATTTTCATAATATCAATATTGATATTTTTATATTATTATAATAGATTATTTGTTGAAGGTGAAATTTGGAAGAAAATTACTGCAAAAAATGAAATTATGTTAAGAGTTTATGTATATTCTCTACATTTCTTTCTAATGGCAATTTTAATACTTATAATAGCCATGAGATATGTACCATATGATGAAGCAGGATACTTAAACTATTTTAAAGATAATAATTTGAATAGTGGTTTTAATGCATTCATTATATTAGCTGTGAGTATTATATTTATTATTGTATTTACATTAATAAATAAATCAGATTTTAAACAACTTATAATTGCTTTTTGCTTTATATTTTCATTAACATTGCTTATAAACTTACTGAATATTGTACTGTCTTTTCGTAATAATACCAAACCTATTTTGAAAACAAAAGAATTAAGATGGTCTCTCAAAAATTCATTAAAAAATATTATGGATAAATATGGAGAAATTATAGGTCCTCCTCCACATTTAGTAAATGTGTATGATGATGTGATAGTAAAATTACATACAAGTTTAGGAGACGGGGATGAATATAGTAATGCGATTACCCATAATAATGTCAGTTATATTATTAACATTTTGATTGCATTTAATGAATTAATTAATATTCATAATAAATACAATTATAGCGAAATTCATAAAAAAACAATAGATAGATTAACAACTAAAATTAAACAAAATTACGATAGTTTTAATAATATTAATAAAGATATTTACGAACCAACAACTCATATATCTGATTTATCTTTGATATTTGATAAGGAAGTAAGATTACCTGCAGATTATAATTCGGATGAACATAAAAATAATGCAAATAGTATGAATGATGAATACGTATATACTGCGGACATCTCATATGATAATCCAAATTTATTTTATGAAAAATATTGGAATATAAAGGAAGTTGGGTATAGCAACATATACCCAGCTTTTTTACAGGATTATTCATATTATACGCCTCGTCTCATTAATTATATAATGGACCCAAACTTATATAATATTTGGATATTAATTATTGGTTTTATTATTAGTATGGTATTAATCCCAATATTTTTCAAATGGATGGATTTTAATATTGCAGATAATGACATTTCATATGTTATTTCGGCAGAAACATTACAGTTTTTGTACCAAAATTTAGTACCATTAATAACGTTTTGTATTTTGATTATATATATATTAATATTTATTAGCTTCAATACCTCTTTTAATAAATATGTGGTTTATAAATGTTTAGATAGTAGTTACAAGAGGTCGCTAAATAAATTAAATAATATTGTAACGCCATACATAAGGCTTTATGACAACAAGAAAAAAACGGGGAATAAAAATTACCTGCATCATTATATTATTGCAAATGTATTTTATTCGCTTTTGCGAGGATATATAAAATTGGTGCCAACATCTGACGATACAGAAAAAATTAAGAAAAGCGAAGGCTATGATTCAATAATATCTGCAAGTAGAGAAATAAAAAAACTATATGACCAAATCAATGTACTTAAAAAGGGAAACCTATATAACCGAATAAATGAATTTAAAAAGGGTGTTCTAGAACCATCCATTATTGATGAATTCATAAAGAAATATGAAACAAAAGAAGCAAGAGATGCAGAATTTAAAAAAATGAAAAATGTAAATAATCGTGTCATTACATTTTTAAATACTGCCCTTAATAAATATACAGTCAAAGTAGATAGTAATATTAATAATAATCTTGATACTACAAAAAATAATATAGAAAGTATTAATACATTATTGGATACAATGATTTTAAACATTTTTGAAATAAACATAGTTATGTACAAAACCCCTGCAGACCAAGAAACTCAAATTGTAAAATTAGGTAATAATATTGATACCATTCACGCATCAGCAAAAAATGCTTATAGCACAATAACTTCAACAATTGAATTGGCAAAACCAACAAAAATTACGAAGGCATCAGTTGGTCTAACTTTATCTTCCACTACAGATGAAACTGATTATATTAGTACTTTCAATCTCAAAGTAAAAAATTACAAGTTTGCAAATATGAATAACAATATTTTAAACAATGATAATATTTTCAAAGAATATTACAAAAAATTGTTTAGCAATATATATAAACCTTATGTAAGTGGAAACAAGCAGGAATTATATGAATATTTAGAGAAAATTTTGGAACCCCAAAAGGAAGCAATAACAACAGCAAGTGGGCTTATAATGTATTTAGAAAAAAATATATACAATAATGATAATAAAAATCTTCAAACAATTTATAATATAATACAAAGATGTATTGATTTATTTGATGAAAATCAGTTTAATAATAATTTATCAGATTATAATAATCCAAAGAGCAAAAAAGATGGGATTGATAATTATAATGCGTTCCAATTTTACAATAAAAATAGCAACAAGATACTACCATATCAGTTTATATTAAAATTAGGTTCAGCTTATGATGTTAAGCAATTTATAAGTGGTAATCTTAATAAGATGGACGAAACAGAAGTTATAAAATTGGAAAGTTTACTAACATTTGACGAAGACCCATATATATCAATGGAACTTGATGTAAATAATAAGAACTTGCAGAAAATAATTGCAAAGTTCTTATTAATATTATGTCATATTAATTATAATAAATATGAATATATTAATGCGACTGCTACGGCTGGTGTGACAGTAGCAGATAAACAAAAAAAAATTTATGAGAGGAAAACAGAATATTTATATAGATTATTTTCAAATACATTATATAATGATACATATGTGATAAATGATACTTTTGTTGACATAACTACCGAAAAAGAGAAAGGTTCAATAACATCTCAATTACAAACACTTTATTATAATTTAACATATATTTATAATTATTTAGAAACAAAATATGTGAATATATCATCAAATAATAATAACAATTATTTGATGAATATCATAAAGAGCATTAATAAAAAGATTAATGATGATGACAAAATCTTTAATGACGGAAGCAAAGATGCTCAATATATATTTGCGAATTATATGAATAAGTCAAAAGATTTCGACAATGAAGAAGAAATATTAAATATTGCAAATAATATATCAACAACAAGCTTTGGGATTACCTATGCAGTTAATATGATTTTCTTGTTAATCTACTATTATCTTGTATTAAAAAAATAATTAATAATCTTTTTAACTATTAAATAAGACATACATAATAATGGGAGAATGCAATCCGTCATGCGATGTTTTTGATGTTGGACAAGATTATAATAAATGTTGCTATAAATTAACAGATAAATTACAGGAGTTTTTACCGGCAGATATGTATCTGTTAGAATATAAAAATACGAATAAGAAGAATGAAAGCATAGATAGACTCAAAATATTTTATAATACATTTTTTCAAGATTATATTGTTAATCCGGATAAAAAAATAGATACTCAATATAATTCTAAATATTTCGATATGTTTGGAATATTACCGTTGGAATTATTACCTGCTTCGTATATACCATTTAATTATAAAAAATACGAAATGAATTTAGATAGATTATCAAAAGGTGATTTATTTACAGAGGATGATTATAAAAGGGTATTTATAGATTTAGATTATAGCAAAGAAGTTAAGGAAGATGAAGTTGGCAAAAAGTTCATTACAGAAACGGAACTTAAAAATTATTTAGAGTATTGCTTAAAGGAAAGATTGAATAATCCAAAATCAATATTTAATGCTTACAATATTAATAATATGGCAATTGTCGCAATAATATTCTGGATTATTGTTATTATTAATGGATTTAATGTGATATTTTACTATTATAGAGATATATATTCATATATTCTACTATTTATTACTATATTATTAGTATTAATTGCAATCATTTGGAAAATGATTTATATATTAAACATAGATTAAATACAATTTATTATCTATAATACGATTAAGGAACTATAATAGAATGTCAAATGGAAAAGATGATATCTCAACATATGATTTTAGTATGATTTTCAATAATATTAACAAAGTATCCGAAATCAAAGACGAAAATAATGTTGATAATAGCGAAGACAATCTATATAATACAAATTTAATAAGTGAACTTGATTTGCAAAACTTTGACCCCAAAAGATATGAATATTATACCAACCTTGTATATATATATAGGAAGGACAAAAAAACACTATATGATTTATTAAGGAAATATTATAGTATTAAAAACTTAAAAGGTAAAGAAAAAAAATTAATACGAACAATATCAAATTATGCAAGATTACACAGAGAGGCGGAAGGTGCAACGGAAACAACGGCAACCACACAACAAGGTGAAAACGGAAAGATAGAGAATAAACCGCCAGTAGATTTATTAGAAATTGTAGAAACTTTGTTAAATGAATTCAAAGTAGATGAAACATTAAAAGGAAGGAATTTTGAAGACAAGGTGTTTTTTTTAATTATGCATATTTTTAAAGATATTGTTGAAACACACTCTGACAAATTACAAGAAGAAACAATTGATAAATTGTCAGATTATGTTTCAAACGTTTTAGATAACTTAAAAGAACAAAGTGGTGGTATACGGTCTCCTGTATATGAAAGAGGAGATAGAGGAAGAAGAGCTTACACTCCTTCATCATCTTCTTTTAATCGTCCTCTTGACACTCTTCGTCGAAAGGAACGAGTGTCAAGAGGACTATTAAAAGAAGAAGAAGAAGAAGAAGAAGAAGAAGAAGAAGAAGAAGTAGTAGTAGTAAAAGAAGATAAAGATAAACAAACGGACCTTTCATCAAATGAAAAACTTGAAATTCTGAAATCAAATTTGAAAAAAATTATAGAATTAGAGAATTTAAGAAAATATAAGGGTACGTATAATAGCAAAAATAGTGAATATATAAAATTAATAGAAGACATTTCTTTAAATCTTACATCGCAAAAAGATTTAACCATTATCCTAAATGATTTGTTGAAAAAAGAGTTAAAAACTGATTATGATAAAACCGCCATAAATATATTAAAATTCATAATTAAATACAAAGAATATATTGAACGCAAACCAGAAATGAAAGGTGGTATTGTTGGAAAGGATGAAACCCCCCTTATTACCGAAGTTGCATCCTCCCCTGATAATACAGAAAGTGGGTTAGAAAATTTAATGAAAGGGATTGAAGACATGCAGAGAAAGAACGACCCTGAAGAAGATGAACTAGAAACAGAACAACCGTCTTCTAATCCTGAACTTGTTAAACCGAGGAGAAGACCACCTTCACAAGATAATGATGAAAATATTGAAAAAAAATATATGAATGCATTATCATCATTAATGCAAAGAATGAATAAATTAGAAGCGACCATACTTCAAAATACACCTGGTAATGGCAAATATCTGGTAGGAAAAGAACTTGCAAAAGAAGATTTTGTGGTTCCTGGAATGAAAACGGTTGCTGATTTAGGAAGACAGGCGTCCAAATTACCTGGAAGATTAGGGAGCAAGATATATAATTCATCTGTTGCATTGGTTAAAAATATGAACCCCAAAGACGATGGAAAGAAAGAATTAATAAAAAATATAATGAATAATGCAAAATTTGATAAATATTTGGTGGAAATAATTAATAAAATACTTGCAACTAATTATAATATAGAGGAAATAAAACGGTTTTATGACAAATTATTAGAGGCTTTAGTAAATGATAATAAAATAAGTGAAGATATTAAAAATATTAACAAAATGCTTGTACTACTATATACGGATGAAATAAGAAAGGAATGTATTAGATATACAATTTTAAAAGTATATGACATGTTTGATAAAATTAAAAATAACTATAAACTAAATACTTTTAGGGAATGTAATCTCATCAATACCACTGAAGAAAAAATCAAAGTAGGCAGTTACGTGGAAATATATGATTTGGTCGGCAAACCCCATATGAATGGAAAAAAGGGCATTGTCAAAAAAATACTACCTGATGATAGAATATGGATTATAGTAGACATAATAGACATAGTAGAAGATGCGAATGTTGAAGATATGGAGATGAACATACCACGTTCCAATGCAAAATTAATAGAAAAGTTTGACACAAATATACTATTAAAATATAGAGAATATGATAATACAATTTTATCATCCAAATTAAATAATGTTGTAGATATTAAAAATATTTTAATTAGATTAAATAATTTAACACTTTGTAAATTACTATTTTTAGAAATAAATATAGAGACTATGATTGAATGTATAAATGATAAGATATCTAAAATGGTTAGACCATCTACTACCTTAAAAAGAAACTATAATTCATTAGTTGAAGAATTGGAAATAAATTTAAACAAATGTAGAAGATTAATTAATATAATTATTAAAAACAATGAGAACAGCTATGGTAAAAAAGATGAGTTCGGTTATATATTAGATATAATTTATTCGCTTTTTCCAGATGAACGTAAATTAATAATAATAAAAAAAATTATCGAACATCTATTAGAATCTTATAGGATTAAATCTGATAAAGATAAAGAAAATTTTCTTAAAAAAATGCAAACTTTAATAAATAATATAAAATTAAACCGCGAAGAACAAGCTAGTATAAATGAAATTATAGATAAATTTGAAAAACATAAAATAAATTATTCAAAATCATCTGATGAACCATACATATATTATATTGATAGAATAATAAGTAAACTTAACGAATTATTTACATACAATAATAATAATGATCATTTAACTATACCACTAAGTTATCAAGATAATGATATTAAAAAACTTGAAGATGATGCAAAAATAAAAGTATTATCTGTCATAACCAAACATCATGATGAAGAAATAAATATAGGCAATGATTTTGGTATAATAGTGTTTGTACATGAAAAAAAAGCAGACGGTACATTCAATATAGGCACTGCAATACCTTTTATTGATATTGTAAAGGCTGATGCACAAGGAGGTGGTGCGCCACCTATTGACGACGATGTATTAAAAGCGCGATATTTAAACAATAACTTAAATGATAATGATGAAGGCAAAATAATTAAAATATTGAACAAATTGGAAGAACAGCAAGCGGAGCAAGCGGAAAGCAAAAGTGGCAAAATTAAAACGAAAAACAAGATAGAGCAATTATCGAATGATATTGATGTTTATAACAAACTTGACCCACAAAGTCAGAATGATACTAAACGAATGATACAGCAAATAAATAATTTCGAGAATGACCCTAATAACCCGATAGAAGAGTTGGCTTTAACATTTGATGATAGATTAGTTTTCATAATTGCAACATTTTTTATTAGATATATAACAATAATGTTGGTTCAATGGTGTATAGATATTAATATCATCAAAACATTTTACGAGGGTTTTATATATTACGCAGTTATATATATAATAATATTTTGGTTTATTGTCTTATTCATTAATGTAGATAATAGTTATGATGTTAATTACATGAACTTTAATGGAATTATAAATAGTATCCGTACATTATTTTACTATTTTTATATGGGAACAAATGGAATATCTCGATTATTAATCCATACATCATTGATAATAATATTAATAATTGTACCTATCCTATTAAATATTAAAAACAAGGTCGAATACGTAGACGAAGAAGAAATTGTAAATACAAAGTTATTAAATAACGACGAGCGAAAAGAATTATCAAGGGCATTATCTTTATTTACAATGTTTATATGGTTATTTACAAGTATAATTGCAACAAAGTTTTAACATATATATATCTCTAATTATTTTAGAAAGACGCAAAAATAAGTAAATGAATGATAATCTACGTTATATATCTTTGCAATATATCAAAGGAGACAATTATGATAATATAACATGTTTTGATGATAATAAAATGAAGAAAATATTTGATGATGAAACCCCAGATGCATACAAAGATAATGCAGCCACAAATTTGTTTATCAAAGAATTGAAGAGCTGTAAAAAAGAAAATTTATGTAATATTGGAGAAAAATTAATAGATGATTTAGTTAATTTTTATCAATTTAAATATAACAAGACCAATATAAAGAAAAAAAAAGAAGAGGTTGAAGCTAAAATAGTGGAAGTTGAAAAGGAAATAAATGAAAAAAATTCAGATTTGAAGAGCAAAGGTCTAAATAATAATATGAATGACAATACAATAATACAAAAATTTGAATTAACTTTAAAAAATTTAAACAATATTGATGATAAAAAAAAAGAGCTAAAAGAAAAATATGATGATCAAACAACAACAGATGCAGATGTATTAAAAACGTATAATCAATTTAAGAAAATAGTTGATAAAACAAAAAATGCAATGAAAAATTACAGTTTAGGTGATGATTATGGTGTGATAATTCAGGTAATAAAAGGTGTTAATAGTGCAATAAATCAGATTACCACTACTATAGACGATGAAACTAATACAAAAGAAAATATTATTAAAAATTTAAAAGCAGAAATAGATAAATTAATTCACCCTTCAACACAAATTATTAAAAATAAATTTAGTATACTAGAATATTCAATTAATAAACCGGTTGTAAATGATGAAGGTGAAACTAAAACACAACAAGATAAAGAGAAAATAAAAGAAGATAAAAAACTTGAGGATCAAGCAAAAATAGATGAATTTAAAAAATATGTATCAAAAGAAATAAATATATTTATTATTCCTTATTTACAAGCTTTACAAGCTTTAAAAGATGCAAAAGTGGAGATTGAAAAATGCACATTTGATGATTTGAAAACAAAAATTACAATAAAAAATTTTATGGATACACCCCCTAATAATTTAGATTTAAAACCTTCAATAGGAGATTTAGAAACAAATAAAGGTATTATTGAAAATTTACAAAATGAATATTTAGAAGGAATAAAAGAAGTTGAGGGATATAAATCAGAATTAAAAAAGGTAGTAGATTTATTGAGCGAATATTACAAAATATGCGATGAAAACATTAAAAAGTATGAAAAAATATTTAAACACAATGATATAAGTAGCATTGATGATGCTTTTATGATTAAATCTTATTCTGATTTTTTGAAAAAATTAAATCAGTTAAAAGAAAATTTAGAAAGCAAAGACAAAGGCAAAATAAAACGTGCATTTACAGAATTTGTTAAGAGGTTAATTAATTTATATGGTTTAAATTTTAATAAAAATGAGACATTTCAAGGTGATAATCTAAAATTTTTAATAGAACGAATAGTAAATTATGTCTAATATATCTAATATGTCTAATTATTTTTATAACTTAATGCAAAGTTTAATAAATTGCTTTAAAAAATACAAAAAAAAGATGATAAGGCAGATATATATATTTAATTAGAATAAGCAAGGCCACCCATACCAGATAGGATACGGAGAACGTTGTAGTTTACAGCGTATATACTGATTATTCCAGAAATACTTGATGATAATGATAAAACAGCAGTATCAATACGAGACATATTAAGAGTTCCACTGGGTTGGTGCTCTTCGGGTTTAAGAGCAAAAGAATAAACATTAATACCTTGGTGGAATTTGTCAGGGGTATTTTCGTGATGTTGGTACGGTTGAACAAGAGAGAAATAGTCGCCTTTGCGTGTTGCAAAGCGGTCATTGCCATTAAGCATTATTTTTGCGCTTGTTACCGGATTTGATGAGTCGAGATGATCATTGCCATTATTTAAGGCAGTTGAGTAATTATTCCAATATATACCAGTGTTAGCATTATTACGGATGGTCCATATTAATTCTTTGCAAGGATGATTAAAATTCATTCGAACACTTTTCATTGATTCACCAGAGCTGGTAATAGAGTCAGAACCTGTAAATTGAAGTTGCTCAATTAAATATTCATGAGATAGTTGAGCAAATCGTCGGCGTTCATCAGTGTCAAGGAAAATATAATCAACCCATAAGTTTGCCTTATTTAATGTTAAGGTTCCAGTATATGCACTATTATTTACGTGACCACCAGGTGTTGGTGTCGGCCCTTTAGTAACATCTATTTCCTCTTCATATGTAAAGTTTGTTGCGGTTCTGTCCCAAAGTAATGAAGCACTTTCATATTCAATATTAATTTTTACTTCGTGATATTGAAGAGCGATTAAAGGTAAGGCAAGACCAACGTTGCGACAGAACCAAAATTCAAGAGGAACATATAATTCATATGTTTCACTTGCCATAAGTCTTGATGAAACATTACGTTCATTTGCGCCAACCATAACATTATATCCTTGGCGTTTTCCGATAGGAAGTGAAAGTTCATTCCATATATATAGCCATTCAGAATAATGCTTGTCAATGCGTTGACCACCTATTTCAAGTTCAATTGTTTTTAAAAGTTTGTGGCCTACATTTGGAACAAGTGCAACACCAGTACCAGTACTACCTGCTTGAAGTTCCCCATAAAAATATACACGATGAATTAAATCACCATTACGAGTAATTTGGAAACTTACACGAGAACCAAGAGAATTACTGCCAGTTCCTGTTTGCTCAATTGCTTCAATCGCGAAGTTAGTATGGCGACGATATACAACCTTGAAAAAGGTAATTTGAGGATTACCAGTTAAATAAACATCCTGTGCTCCATAAGCTACTAATTGAAGAAGACCACCACCCATTTACGCTATATTCTTTATACTATTAGAGGAGAAAAAAAAAAGGATTAATACACCTATTATATTAAACAATTTAATTGATTAAAGAATTAAAGAATTAAATTGATTAATTTTAAGTAATAAAAAATTAATTGGAATAGGCTAAACCACCCATACCTGATAATATGCGAAGCACATTATAATTAACGGCATATATATTAATACCTTCAAATGTTATAGAAGTACCCGCAACATTTTTAACATTTTTTACTGTAAGCATAAGAGTTGCAGTATCAATACGGGACATATTTAAAGTTCCACTGGGTTGATGATCTTCGGGTTTAAGTGCGAAAGAATATACGTTAATACCAGGATTGTTAGGTATATTAGTATGATGTTGATAAGGTTGTACATATGAGAAATAAGTTCCATCGCGAACACTGAAACGGTCATTGCCATTTAATTGTAATATAGTATCTAAAAATGGTGTTGAAATATTATTAGCAGTACTATTAGCCACGTTTGAACTGAAATTATAACCAGACATAAAATTCGAAGCTGAATAGCCAGTAATATAATTACTTCCTTGATAGGCAGATAAAGGATACATCAACCCAACATTATTAACTGTAAAATCAACTAAATCAGTATCAGTGTAATTATACCAATTTGTTTTCTTCAGAAACGAAGAAGGCTTTGCGACCCATACTAATTCTTTGCAAGGATGATTAAAATTTAATTTAATACGGTTTGTTGCATTATTATTTAGTGTTTCAGTTCCTGTGAATTGAAGTTGTTCAATTAAATATTCGTGAGATAGTTGAGCAAATCGTCGGCGTTCATCAGTATCAAGGAAAATATAATCAACCCATAATGACATTTCATTAATTTGAGGTTGTCCTGTAGTACTTGCTGTTTCAACAGTACTAGTGTTTAAAACATCTACTAAATTCATCATACAATTCGCTTGTGTTTCAAAATCAATCTTGATTTTAACTTCGTGATATTGAAGTGCGATTAAAGGAAGAGCAAGACCTACGTTGCGACAAAACCAGAATTCAAGAGGTATATATAGAGTAGTTCCTGGCGCTTGAGCGTACGAAGTAACATCTTTGTCAGCACCAACCATAGTATCATAACCATAACGCTTTCCAAGAGGTAAAGAAAGCTCATTCCAAATATATAACCAATCTGAATAATGTTTATCTATTTGTTGCCCACCTATTTCAATAACAACTGATTTAATTAGACGGAGACCAACATAATTGACATATCGAGGACCTGTATTAGCAGACGTCGGACCGACAATTGGGGGTAATAATACTTGGAGATATACGCGGTTAATTAAATCACCATTGCGAGATATTTGGCAATTTACGGTTTGGCCATATCCAGCAGTTCCGTTAAATGTTTGTTGAATTGCTTCAATCGCGAAATTAGTATGACGACGATATACAACCTTGAAGAAGGTAATTTGAGGATTACCAGTTAAATAAACATCCTGTGCTCCATAAGCTACTAATTGAAGAAGACCACCACCCATTTACGCTATATTCTTTATACTATTAGAGGAGAAAAAAATATGAATTAAATGTGCATTAATATATTTATTATATAAAAATTAATATTAATAATTCTATTATAAAGATGTTCAAAGAAAAATCATCAAAAAAAAAATATATTTCTGACAACAATGAGGTTTTTACATTAGATGCAATGCATAACAATATTATAAAGAAGTTTGATATAACAAACAAGGACAAGGAAAATTACAAAATATTATTGGGTGAATTTGAAGTACAATCTAACCTTATTATGGAAAATATTGAGATATTAAAAAATGTGCAAGACAAGGAGTATATAAATAATCTATGGAGTAGCAATATTAGTATACGAGAGAAAATTATTGAGCTTAAGAATAATATTAAAGAGTTAGAAACATATAATGAGGTAGAATATTATAAAAATACAAGTTATATATTATTTCAATATTACGATACTGTTGAAAAGCAATCAAATATAAGTAATACACATACCTCTATATCAAATGGTGTATGTATTTCTTCAAGCGAATTATTAAGCAGACAACCAAAAATATATAAAAATGATTCGAAGAAAAAACGTTCATCCGTTTCTGCAACAACAATAAATGTATTAGATGCACTTAATAATTTAAATATAGAAAATACCAATACTACTAATACTAATACTAATACTAATAATACTACTAATACTAATACATACGAAACTAATTCTAATATTACTTCTAATTCTAATACATACGAAACCTATTCTAATACTAATACCAATACATATGATACTACTAATAATAAGGATAATGTTATTGATAAAAGTTCCCTGGTTGATAAATACATGTCTATAATAAATAAAAAATATGTTAGAAATGTTGAAGATGAAGATATAGAGATATGTAAGAATTGCAAAAATCAAATGACGTGTTTACAGCATGATGCAATAATTATTTGTAATATTTGCGGGTACCAAGAATTACTTCTTGTAGAACAAAATAGACCTATATTAAAACAAAATACAAAGGATACTTCTCATTTTAGTTACAAAAGAATTAATCATTTTAGAGAATGGTGTAATCAAGTTCAAGGTAAAGAAAGTACAGATATTCCAGATGAAATATTTGAAAAGATTTTGACGGAAATAAAAAAAGAAAAGATTGTGGATACAAAAACCATAACATATAATAAAATGAGGGATATTCTTAAACGTCTCCGAATAAATAAATATTATGAGCATATAAATTATATTATTAATAGAATTAATGGCATACCTACACCACAATTTAGTCAAGAACTTGAAGATAAATTATGCAATATGTTTAGAAATATTCAAGCGCCGTTTTTAAAACATTGTCCGAAAGATAGGAAAAACTTTTTATCATATAGTTATGTCTTGTATAAATTTTTTCAAATATTAGGTTTAAATGAATATCTTAAATATTTCCCATTATTAAAAAGTAGAGAAAAACTATACGTTCAAGATCAGATATGGAAAAAAATATGTGGTGAACTTAATTATGAAATAATACCTTCCTTGTAATTTAATTTATTAAAATCCATTAGGAAATCCAACCATTCTAAAACCAGCACCTAAACCAACACCTTGTCTTGCTCCTGATGAAACTGTCGGTGATAGTAAATCAAGAACAGAGAATGTGCAAGCAGCGGTTAATGCAAGCATCAATATTTCACTCCAATCTAATTTATTATTAGGTAATATAAGTGCAACAAATGCGACAATTAGACCTTCAAAAGAATATTTAAGAAGTCTTATTAGAACATCCCAAAAATCAACAGAATATTCCATTATACTATTAATATCTATTATACTATTATAATAATACAAAATATTTTAGCAATATAGTAGTCTTTCTAAATACGCTAATATAATTATATTATTTGATTAAAAAATATATAAGATTTATAATATATTATATTATTAGAAAAGATATTAGAATGTCAGCAGTAGCAGAAGCAGTAGCACAAAAAACAGAGTTAACAAGTGTTAAAGAGGTTGATTATCTTGATGAAGATAAACCGATTAGATCACAAAACTTTGCTCTATTGTCTTTTTTAAGTCCCGAAGATGTTTTGGTTAATAAGGAGGCATATATGTTCAGCAAGTTCATCACAAAGTTTAGTGATGATATGAATGCTCTACTTGATGGTATTTCATCAAAATATGGTGATTCAAAAGATTTTATTGATTCTATTAAAGAGAATAATTCGTATATCTTTAATCCAAAAGATATGAGCGAACAATATGCTTTTTATAAATCAATAAACAACCATGACCTTGAAACATCATATCATCGTGATAATAATTTTATTACATCTATCCGCGGTATTAAAGTACGAGGTGTATTTGATACAATGGAAGAAGCAAAGAACCGTTGCGAGTTTATTAAAAAGATTGATAGTAAATTCAATATTTATATTGCACAGGTAGGTTGTTGGTGTCCTTGGTCTCCTAACCCAGAATGTTTAGAAAATCAAGAATATGCCGAAACACAATTAAATACCCTTATGAAAGAGTACAAGAAAAAT
>Ga0209297_1001051_pt1 | contig 16212 bp, 29 predicted proteins | sample S_130805_MF_Meta_FD_187322 | JGI IMG/M metagenome (GOLD analysis project Ga0209297, IMG submission 187322) | Freshwater microbial communities from Lake Simoncouche, Canada to study carbon cycling - S_130805_MF_MetaG (SPAdes) (version 2) | ecosystem: Environmental > Aquatic > Freshwater > Lake ... | reverse complement strand
GAATTGACTAAAACTTGAACATTCACAAGTGGATGTAAGAAATGAATAAGTACTTTCATGAGCACCGACCCACAACTCAACAAAATATCAGTGCCTAGAGATCATACTTTTAATATGTTTGCAAACAACGACGTACCACATGATAATTTTTATGAACGTTATGAAAAGCTTGCTAATTTACTCGATGTAATATACAATCAACAAACAACAAGAAAAAAATATGAAGAAAGTAAAAATAACAAAGATTGCAACAGTTGAGGATGCTCAGGTACCCACGCCTGAATTTAATAATTTTACTCCAGGTATTGATAACGATGGCGTTTCACTCCCTATAGATTATACAGTTGAAGGATACCTTCAAAATGATGTCGAAATAGGCAAACCTGTAATAATGCTACGTACCAAACGTAATAATGTAGAATGTCAGGGATTGTTTACTACGTCTGAAGTACGTGAACTTACATCTTATGGGTTTAATACTTTAAATTCTAAATACGCTATTGAAACACTATCCGAACACTAATAATATGCTTGAAAAAACATTTCTAACAGACAAACCCTTACTAAGGTATTCCCTATTTATGTTTGGGGTAGTTATATCTGCATTCACTGGAGCTACTGCAGCAATACTTTTATTTGGAGTTCTCTTTAAGCAATAAAATATGGATGCTGATGAATATCAGAATACAATTATACATTTTACTCTTGAACAAATGATTATTTTGCAAGATTATTATGCAAATACAAAAACTCATATTATAAATCAAGCAAAAATTGAACATTACTGTGGATTACAAAAAGTGAATGATACGTGGTCAGCATATAAAATTGTAAATACTAAAAAATACTTTTTAAGTAAATTAAAACACGGTCTTTAATGTTTTTAAGACATGCATTTAACGTATAAACATTTACTAATCACACTAGGTGTATTTTTAATAGACGTTATATATACGTTTTACCTCAAAAGTGTTGCAAATAATAATACACTAAATGCATGTAATTGGGCCGCTATTGTAACACTTTTAAATGGTATTGTTATTGTAAATTACAGTTCAGATATTTTAAGTTTATTTTGTGCAATGTTAGGAGCTTTTGCTGGTACGTTTGTAGCTATGAAATATTTTAGAAGATAACTTTAGAATATGTTGTGCAATATATTCTCTCAATCCAAACGCTGGCTTGTGTTTGTTTATGGATTAATCTTGATTGAGTTTACAGCAAGTGCGTGTATACCTTTCTTACTAGGAAAAGCGTTAGACAGTATTATTAAAAATGAATATCAAGACTTTATTAACTATATACTTACATCGTTCGGGTTTTTATTGATAGGTATAGTTAGAAGACGAATTGATTCAAGAATATTTATGAAAATATGGAAGAATCTTTCTTTAGATGTAGTAAAAGATTCTTTTGAAAGAAATACGATACCCTCCAAGATATCGGTCAAGATGCGTAATATATTTAAATTCACTGACTTCTGCGAATATATGGTACCAAGTATTGTACGGTCAGTAATTCAAATTACTGTAGCTATAGCGACTCTATTCACTATTTTAAAGTTGTATAGTTTTATTATTATTGTAATAATGTTAGTATCTTTATTTGTGTGTGTTAAAATTACAAAAATTATTACACCTCTTATAGAACGTGAACAACATGTAAATGTTAAAAAAGAAGAAAATTTAGTTGAAAAGAATTTTATTAAAGTAACTGAAAATTTTAATGAAAACGTAACTCTGACTACTAAACGCAATGACTGGGAAGCTTATAGCTGGGGGTTTGTAGATTTGTGTTGTATCTTTTCCCAGATTGTAGCTATTTTTGTTTTAGCAAAAAACGCTAGTAGTGCAGGTCAAATAACATCGTCGTTAATCTATGTAGACTCTTTATGTAATAATTTTATGTTGTTCCCTATGGTATTTAGAAGTTTTAAAGAATTAAAAGTAACGTCTGAATTTATTGATAAAAATTAAAGTAAAATTTGTGTTATTATTAGGCTCAACATATATATATATATACTATAACCAAACTTTACTCATGAATAAAAAACATATTACAGTATTTGGTACTTGTAGGTTAGGTATAATTGAAAATTGTACTAACTTACATAAGTTAATATCCTTTACACATACCACTAAAGAAACGTTACAGCTTATTAAATGTTTGAACAATGAATTAATTATACCACCTGAAATAGCACGCAGTTGTTTTCGAACACCCTTTCTCACACAAGCTTGCAAGACAGACTTAACTATACAGCAAAAAAAAGATTTTCAAGACTCTGCAGTATTTTTAATAGAGATTTGTTCTAAAAAAACATATATGTACGACTCTTACTATCTACATCGTATGTGTGTTAGAAAAAGGAATATTCTAATAACCCCCGATTTTATCATGAACAATCATAGTATAATACCTCAATCTGATATAGAGATTGAAGAAGATATTTTATTACTACAAAAACTTTTACACCCAAGGAAATTAATTTTAGTATCTCATTTTAATGTCATATCACCCGTAACTAACAACGTACTACCCGCTCGAGATGAACTTATACAGCTTTTGAGAAAAATAAGTGTAACATATAATATACCGTTAATTGAACCTGCAGTTGTTTTGAAAGATTATAAGCAATCAGACATAGTACATATAGATTTACAACATTATGAAGAATATGGTTTATCTTTAATGAGTAAATATCTGAATGACTATCTGAAAAACTATATGAAATTAAATATCTGTTAACGTCTCTTAGACCATACAAATATTTATAATTTGATAACTACACACTACTGTTATAAGTTTTAAAAATGAAAAAATATTTAGTTTTCGGTTCAACAGGTTATGTCGGTTCAGAATTTGTTAAACAACTAGAACATCAAGGAGAAGCGGCCCCGAGTTATAAAGAATTCAAGACATTTCGTATCATTTTAGATTACCTACATTATATAAAACCTAGTGTTATAGTTAATGCTGCAGGCTATACTGGCAAGCCTAATGTTGATGCATGTGAAACTCAAAAAGATCAATGCTATTTTGGAAATGTTTTGTTTCCTGTTTGGCTTGCTCAAGCGTGTGATTTATTGAGTATACCTTTTGCTCATGTCTCTTCTGGTTGTATATATAACGGTTATGATAAAATATATACAGAAAATGATGAATCAGACTTTTCTTTTAAACAGAATAATTGTAGCTTTTATTCAGGAACCAAAGCTGAAGCAGAATTATTGTTGCGTGAATTTCCACAAGCGTATATTTGGCGTTTGAGAATACCCTTCAATAAGGAACACAACCCTCGCAATTATTTGACAAAGATGCTAAATTATAACAAGATACTAAATCTTGATAACTCTATCTCACACAAAGAAGAGTTTGTATCTACTTGTTTAAAAACTATTACAAATAATATACCATATGGTACATACAACGTAACCAACGAAGGTTCTATAAATGCTAAAAGAGTGTTTGAATTGTTTGAATTGCATCGACCTGAATTTAAAGATCTAATACACTCAAAAACATTTTATACAGATGTTGAAGAATTTATGAAAGATGCTGTAGCCCCTCGTTCAAACTGTGTGCTCAATACAGATAAGTTATTCAGTCACGGTTTGAGAATGCGCCACGCTGAAGATGTTGTGACTGAATGTATAATCAAATACGGTAAATAAATTTATGCTAAATACACATAAACACAAATATGTACCAAAAGGCTGGGGATATGAACTCTGGATTACTAACTCAGAAAAGTATTGCGGTAAACTTTTACACATTGTAAAAGGTAAGAAGCTTTCTTGGCATGTTCATAAGTTAAAAGATGAAGTGATGTATGTTCAATCAGGTTCTATTAGAATACTTTATGGTTATGATGAAAATATTAATAAATGTTCATCTAATGATCTAACTGCAGGATGTAGCTTCTATATACCCGTGGGATTGGTCCATAGAATTATAGCATTGGAAACATCTGAAGTGTTTGAATTTTCTACACAACATTTTGATGAAGATTCCTATCGAATTGAAAAGGGAGATTAATTTTCATTGAAAAATCTTCTTTAAGAATTTACACTATATGTATAATGAACATACAACTGCCCGATTCAAAGCAATTTAATATTAAAGATGTTACTGTAGCTGGAGATGAATGTGTTCTTGTTACTCCAAAAGATATGGGAGTAACCTGGAATGATGAGAATAAATTTTTTCGTTCTTCTATCTGGCGCAAGTCTGATATGAAGCCTGTGTCTCTCGGTTTTCGTAAATTTACTAACTATGGAGAGAAACCAGAGTTTGAACCGTTGAACACTGAATGTAATGTTAAAGCAATTCAAAAAATTGATGGCTCATGTTTAATTGTTAGTAAATACAAAGGGGAACTTATTATTCGTACACGTGGCACCGTTGATGCGTCTCAGCTTGAAAACGGTTACGAAATTGAATTTCTCAAGAAGAAGTACCCTAAAGCTTTTGATAACGAATGGTTAGAATGGTTAGATTGTGGTTTATATACTTTACTGTTTGAATGGACTACACCTACCAATAGAATTGTGTTGAACGAGTCTGCTGAACCCACCTTGTGGTTGATTGGCATGGTTTATCATCCAAATTATTCATATGTTGAACAACATAATTTAGACAAATTTGCAAAAGAAATGGGTGTTGAAAGACCAAAAACTTATGATATTAGTTTAGGTGGTAGTATTGAAGATATTAAAAAAAGAATTGAACCTTTACAAGATATTGAAGGAGTAGTTATTTATGATAATAACATTGGAATAGAATCAGGACAAATCTTGAAGAAAATTAAAACTCTTCGTTATCTTCAACTTCATAGAGTGTTTACAGGTGTTAAAACTGTAGATCATTTATTTAATTTATTTGCTGAGTATGGATGCACATACAGAGAAAATTTTGAAACATTATTAGCTACTAATTTTGACTGGGAGTTGGTTGTAACTCTTAAAGATCTTTTAGATCAACTATATACGAAGTGGAGCACAATTAAAATGAGAGTTGCATGGATAGAACTTTATTTTCTCAACCCTAACTTTATTGAAATGAACCGTAAAGATAAAGCTCAAAAAATATTAGAATATTTTCCTGATTGTTCAGGAATAGCTTTTGCTTTGTTAGATAAAAAAGTTATTTCCCCTGCTAAATTGTGGGAAACATTCAAAACAAATTAATCTAACAAAAATACATTTGTGTTAAACAAACACGAAAATATTCAAGCAGCATTTTTTGCTACTGTAATAGCGTTTATATTTATAGTTAGTAGTGTTGTGTATTCACATATCATAATTTGCGATCACATACAAACATTAGCACCAGAATTTTACGATAGCAAATTACATGGTTCAGCTGCAATTAAACAAGCGTTTCATAATAAAAAAACACTTGTTATGCTAGGGAGTTCAGAGTTGTTGTTTGATGTACCTTATCGTGGAGTTGAATTCTTTAATAACTCCCCTACAGGGTTTAATTTATTCCCTATTGGTAAAGCAGGTACAACGTCTTTGTCTTTAATACAAAAACTTGGATCTTGTTATAATGATATAGAATCTAAAAAACTTGTAATATCTTTATCACCAGGTTTCTTTTTACAAAAAGAAATAGATAAAAATTATATAATTGGTAATTCATCAACCTTACAAATTAAAAAGTTTTTATTGAGTAATTGTGATAACAAGTTAAAAATAAGATTTATTCAAAGACTTAAACAATACCCTGAAATATATACAGAAGATTGGTGTTTAAAGTCTTTAATTTCTTGTGTAGAAGGCAATTATTGGTATAAACCAATAATAGGCTTTTACTATATAAATCTTTGTTTTGTTTTAGCTCAAGATTACATAGAAACAGCTCATCAAATTTTACATACTCACATTGCTGAAGTAAAATTTACAAAAACTCAAATAGTATGGTCTGAGCTTTTAAGTGCAGCAACGAAAACGTCTTTGAGAAGTAGTAAAGCTGTTACTACTAATACTAAACAACGTAATAATAAAGAATTTGTACAAAGTGTACAGCACGCTATCGAGTGGGATGATTTTGATTTACTATTAGATATTTTACGATCATTAAAAATAAAACCATTGATTATATCAATGCCAATACATCGCGACATTCTTTCTGCTCAAGGTGTAACAATTGAAGCGCAAGCTACATACAAGAAGAAACTCAAGAAATTAGCTACAGATAATTCTTACAATATTGTATATTTAGAACAATACGAAAATGACCCAACCTTTTTTATAGATGACTTTGATCATCTAAGTTCAAAAGGCTGGGTCATTTATAATCAGTTAATTAATACTTACTTTCACACTAGACTGTGAGAGGTCGGTCTTCATAAAGACCGTGCTCAATATAATGCTGGTATGCATCAACCCCCGATTCTAAAACATCTTGATTAGCTTTTAAGTAAGCTTCCCTATCAAATAGATCTTCATTTATAGGTTGCTTTCTAGCAGAAATAGTAAAAGCTTTACGATTTTCAAGAATCCCATGTCTACGATAATGTTCGTAAGGGTCTATATTTACAACATCAGGATTATCTTGTAAGTATCTTTCTGCATCAAATTCATTAACTGGTATAATTTTTGGTATTTTAAAACCACACTTTGCGTGTTGTATGTACGTAACATCAACTTTCTGTTCATTCAAAATTTGTGGTATATTTTCATCTGTTCTAATATCTGTATAATCACAAAATTCTATTAAACCTTTAAACGGCTCTGATAAACAAGGTATATAATTGACACAATTATTAAATGTATAATAATTTTCTTGATAAGAGCCAGTTTCAGCAGGCTTAATACTATAAATTAAATTTGATGAAACAATGATAACATCACCTTTTTTAGCATGTATTTTTTGTACAGGTAGTTCTAACTGTTCTACTAAACGCAAAGCATGCGCAAAGTGTATCTTATCTGTATCAATATGCTTATCATCACTATTTTTTATTATACCTAAAACTTCGTTTGTTAAGATTGGTAACGTATGTGAATTTGAGTAATATTCAATAAACGACTCGTTGTTTATATCTTCAAGTATAATATATACAACACACATAAAATGTTGCGGAGCTGTGCCATATATAAGAGAGTTGCATATAAAGTCGCTTGTGCAACTACTTGTTTTATTTATAGTTTGAAACGGTATAGAATCTCTACCATAAGCAACTTTAAGAAAATCTAAAATAAAACTTTGTTCAGTTAATATTTTAATATTTTTACTACTCTTCCATCCATCTACAATAGTGGTATCGCTTTTATTTTTGAAAAGCTTTTTAGTATCTTTTATAACAAGATCGAGCTTTTTAAGCCAAGCACTATCTTGTGTTGATAGTACAGTAACACCGTTTTTATTGAGTTCATTTAAATTTTTAAAGGTGTTTTTAAAAAGTTTACCAGTAAATAAACTATTAAAAATAGGGGAATGTATAAGTGGTATCCCAGGTAATAAATGTCGTTGTACCTTTTTCATGTTAGTTTTTCAATATAAAGATAGTAATAACTTATATATAAATAAAGATATATGCAATACGTTTTCTTACTACTTTTACTAATATTTACATCGTGTTCTAATACTCTTTACAAACAAGTTCAAACAGAAGAAACTTCGAGAGTTGTATATGCAACCAAAGACTCTATTGATGCAGCTAGAATTGATCTAGCTTCACAATATGCAACAGAAGCTACTCGCCTTGTTGTACCACCAAAAGAGAGAATACAAATACAGTCTCTATGGATAACACCTCCGTCAAGCGCGGTAATCAGCCCTAACGATACAAAAACACTTGACAAGAAAAAATATGTTGTAGTGCCTAAAGAGTATAACGGTTTAGATGTTATGGTAGTAGGTTCAGAAGAATATAATGCACTTCTAAAAATTAAAGATTACGCAACACAGCTAGAAACTGATAACAAACTTCTTGCTGAAGCAAAAGCTCAAGTAGATGCAGAAATAGTACATCAACAAGAAATGCATGATAAAATGATTGATGATTTAAACAAATTTAAATTACAAGTATCAGAGTTAAAATTAACTTTGTTTAAACGCAATTTAGCATTAGGTTTAATAGTAGCTGCAGGTGCAGTTGTAGTCTTTATAAAAGTACGCAAGCTATTACCCATCTAGATTAAATAAATTGTATGAACTTCTTGAATTCTGCAATAGAATGGGAAAAAGCAAACCCTCGTACATTTTCATTTATAGCAGGCGTACTAACAACTGTACTAGTTAAATTTTTACTATAAATTATTATGAACCCTAAACCTCCAAGATCACTTCACGATAAAGAACGTTTTTTACAAGGAAATCGTCAAAGATGGCTAGTAATGTTTCTTGGTTGTATGTTTATAATTTTAATACTGGATGCATTTCACTATGTAGAAAAAGTTGATAGTTATCTTACATTTTTAACATTTTTAAGTGGTTCTTTTATATTAGGGTATTCAGGCACAGAAACTATGAAGTTGTTTTCTGTTAATTCTACAAGTCAAAATATTAATAATACAAGTGTACAGGACACTACAACTTCACAGAACGTTAATAGCAATATAGTTAGCAATGCTACTACAACCAATACCAATATTAACATAACTGAAACACTTACTCACAACACTAAAGAAGACGATTATAAAATATGAAACAACCATCAACTAAAGCTTTTAAATTATTGTTAGATTTTGAGGTAGGTGGTGGTGAGAAGTATTACAATAAAAAGTTATCTAGATTTACTTGGCCAGGTGGTGCAAGCGGGCCCACTATTGGTATTGGTATAGATACTGCTTACTACTCTGCAAAAGAAATTGCAGTTATCTTTAGTTTCTTAGATGATGATGAAATCAAGAAAATACAAGGAGCAAGTGGTAAGACTGGGCAAGCAGGTAAAGAATATACTGTTGTACTAAGTGAAGAAGGAATTGTAGTTACATGGGCTCAAGCATTAGATATTTTCAAACAACTTACATGGACAAAATTTGCTAATGCAGCTGAAAAAGCGTTTCCAGGATTGATTAATCTAGAAGATGATGCTTATGGAGCTGTTGTATCTCTTGTGTTTAACAGAGGTACTTCTATGTCTGGAGACGGTAGAAAAGAAATGAGAGCTATTAGAAGCTTAGTACTAGAAAAAGATTATAAAGGTATTGCTGATCAAATACGTGCTATGAAGCGTTTGTGGGTTGGTAAAGGTCTCGACGGTTTATTGACACGTAGAGATGCAGAAGCAGATTTAGTAGAAAGTTGCGCTTAGTAAAAATTACGACAGACTTGCTACAATAGCTTCAAGAGTAGCAAGTCTGTCTAGTATTTCTTGTAAATTAGTTACATATACAGCTTGCGCGTATAGAGGTCTATCTGCATTATTATCTACTTGTATCCACGCATTATTGTAACCGACATTACAATTTAATGGGGTGTTTGATACTACGTTAGTAAGAGTTGTGTCCATATTTGTTGCAAAAACTGCTTGCGCAAACAAAGGTCTATCAGCATTATTTTCAACCTCTATCCAAGAGTTGTTATATCCTTCACTACTATTAAGTGGGTTTGCTGATATAATGTTTGTAAGTGTATACATGTATTTATTTATGTGTTTCTTATGCTAGCTCTTTACAAGTAAAAGCAAACCATACATCTAATTCTGTAGAGTTATCGAGCCTCTTCATGCATAATGTTAACATATTTCTTGAAGAACCTCCATGTAAAAGAGAAGGTCCTTCATCACCGCTAGTATTCTTACCAATAATAATACCGCAATGTCTCAGGTAAGTACCAGTGGGTACTGAAAACGTATTGCCTATATTTGACCCTGTTTGATCTTGATAAACTCTATATTGAATATTATTACCTATAGTTGTCCATGCTGGTATAGCAGCACCAGACAACGACAACGGCCCTTCATACCATTCATACATTATAGTACTTTGACTAGCATTATTGTTACCAATTTCATACTCTATGATTTCAACAAGTTTTGATGCATCTGCTGATGAATTTTGTATACTTAATACTGGTCGCATTGTATCGTCCATATACCAACCATGATGAACCGCTGCAGCGTGATTATTAAATGCAAATAATTGACCAGGTTCACTGTTTGTGATTACATTAACTGTACTTGTAATTTGTGCGGTAACAGTAGTGACAGGGTTACTTACAGTAACAGCTGTTACAGGGTTAGTTATAGTAGCGTTAACAGCAGTTACTGGATTTACTAGTGAAAAGCTACTAACAGGGTTGGCAACACTTACAACTAAACCACCTACACCTGGACTAACAGTCACAACATTAGCTTTTAATTCAGAATCTGCATCTTGTAGTTTTACGTGCCCTATATCAACATTAGAAGTACTCAATGAAATAACCATTTCATCTAGATTGGTAACATACATAGCTTGAGCACATAATGGTCTGTCAGCATTGTTGCCTACATCAATCCACGAATTATTATACCCTACATTTCCATTAATAGGTGAGCTTGATACTAAATTAGTAAACGTGTAAGACATAATTTTATTTAATGTAATATATTGAAATCTTCTCTAATGAGATATAATATTTGAGTAAGAGAAATTAAAAGTGCATGATATAATCCATAGTGTTAGGTTGCATAAAGAAAGTAAACTGTATTCTTATGATAAAACAAGAACACTCCCGTTTACGCAAGCTACTCTATTGAGCTGTGACGATTACAGAACTTTAATATTAAAGTCTAAAATCTTAGACCCTGCACTTCATGTTGATGTATATTACAATACTCACGCTCTTGACAAAGAATTAGGTGTTTTATACGTAACGAGAGAAGAAGCAGATCTTTTAGATGTAAATTGTAATATTATACCAGCTAAATATACAAATAATTATGTGGCTGGTCATCCACAACCAACAGATCATATATTTCTTATTGAAGATGAAAGAAAATTTACGTTTACTAAGTTGAAACATCCTACTTACTTCAATATAATAGTACCTATCATTGAATGAAGAATCAACACAATCATCCAAACTTTTTAAGCTATATTGAAGATTTAGTTGATGTAGTTGATCACTTTGATAGAGCGTTGCAAGCAAGCGTCCAAGAGCATGGAATTGATAGCCCAACTGTTAAAGGTTTAGTTGCAACTTTAAAAAAGTCTCAAGTTGTTTTAGAAAAGTATGGTGTTACAATCATAGCCCCTACATTATATGAAAAGTTTAACCATCAAGTGCATCATGCAATTTCAAAAGTACGTGTACAAAGCGCTCTAGACGACACTATTCAGAAATGCTGGTGTAAAGGTTATATGTATGACGGCAAGCTAATAAAGCCTGCAGATGTAACTGTTGGTGTTAAATAGATTTTATGTCAACTAATTTAGATTATTATAATATCTTGCAGGTACCGCGTACTGCATCTATAGACGATATTAAAAAATCATACCGCAAGCTTGCAGTTAAAATGCATCCTGATACCAATAAAGACAAGAAAAACGCTGAAGAACAATTCAAGCAACTTTCTGAAGCTTATGGGGTGTTGTCTGACCCTGATAAAAAAGCAGCTTATGATAGATTTGGTAGCGCTGATCCAAGGCAACAAAGACATCAACCACAATCACCCCCGCGAAGTCAATATGCTGGTACACCTCATTTCTTTAATGAAGAAGATTTCTTTGGTAGTGTGTTTGGAAACTTTTTTCAAGGCGGTAAAGGGTTTGCAAAGAAAGACCCTACAGGCACACCTATAAGTATAGGTATTCATATATCTCTAAAAGAAGCATATACAGGGTGTATCAAGAATGTTGAATACACTCACGATGCAACTTGCGACCTCTGTAGAGGTACTGGAAGTTCAAGAGGTGAAAGACCAGTCACATGTAGAACATGTAATGGTTCAGGTGCATCTAATATGATGGATAGCAGTTCCCATCGTATACGTGTTGTTCAATGTAGAATGTGTGTGGGTGTAGGCTCTGTTGTAGAACACCCATGTAGAGGGTGTAATAGTCAGGGTAGACGACAGGTTAAAAGTGCTCGTAAGCTTCGTATACCACCAGGGCTATCAGATGATAATCAATTAAATATTTCTCAACAAGGTAATGCAGGTATACGTGGTGCAAAAGCAGGAGATCTTCATGTTACTGTAAAGATTATGCCACATGAAAACTTTACACGTAATAATCATAATTTAACATACATACTAAATATACCGTATCCTACAGCTGTATTGGGTGGTAAAGTGACACTCAATCATCTTGATGAGCAACAAATGAGTGTGAATGTCCCTAAAGGTATACAAAGTGGGCATAAACTTCTTCTTAGAGGTAAAGGTATGCCTATTATTAATACGGACAATAATTTTGGAGATTTGTTGATGGAAGTTAAGATTGATATTCCAACAAGCTTAACCGACAAGCAAAAAACTGCTCTAGAACAGTTTCAAAAAACTCTAGAAGAAAACAATTGATATAAAATAGAAAAGAACATAATATATGACAAATACAACGATGAATACAATGTGTGTAGAGTGCAGTGGTGAGATTATCAAGGAACGTGCAGAACTTGGGTATTGTACGTGTCTCAAGTGCGCTAGCAACAAGCCAAGCGTGCGTGGTGTGATGATGTTTGATGAATACCTCACACCTACTCTACATGTTGTATCGGGTGAAAAATTTGCAAATATCAAACATTTTTATGATGTAAATGTTGATAACATTCCTGAAGTCGAAGAATAAATTATGATAAGCCATTCTAATACAAAAATTATTGAGTTGGGCAGCTGTGCGTTTCGTCAATGGCGTGCAGTACAATCACATTGTAGTAAAGTTCATGGTTATCAACTAAAAGCTAAATTTTGGTTTGGTGCCTCTGAACTTGATGATAAAAACTGGGTTGTAGACTTTGGCGGGCTCAAGAGTCTTAAACAAAAACTACAAGATCAATTTGATCACACACTTTGTGTAGCAGCTGATGATCCGTTACTGGAACACTTCCAAAGACTACATGATCTTGGAGGTTGTGATCTAAGAGTTATGGAAGGTGGTGTTGGTATAGAAAAGACTGCTGAATGGTGCTTTAATACAGCAAACGTACATATTCGTGAAATAACTAATAACCGTTGCTGGGTTGTACGTACTGAAGTTTGGGAGCATGCAGAAAATTCTGCAATCTATACCGGTACTAATATTAATGGGTTTGAACACTACAATATAGAAAATCTTCTCAAAATTAAAAGTTAAATATTGAAATCTTCTATATGCATATATAATAAGCATATAGAGGAGAGTAACTCTTAATTAGTTCTTTAAAAAATTTAACGCCCAGTGGTGGAATGGCAGACACAACAGACTTAAAATCTGTCGGGGAGCACTCCTCGTGCCGGTTCGAGTCCGGCCTGGGCGACCATTTGTGCAAAAAATACATGCAAGACCTCTATGAGGGTCGTGTGTCAGACGAAAGATACTTTCCAGAGTGGAGACTTAAAGATAGTGCACTAGACTTTAAGAAAACTCGATGTCGTAATGCTTTCTCTTGCATGTATATTCTTTTTAATATGTTTAAATTTAATCTCAACATACCCAACTTATTCTTTAAAGAATATAATTTTAAAGAGATATACTCTATCTCTACTAATATAACAACAAATAAAGTCTTCTTGTTTGAGATTGAATACAATAATCGACATTGGCTTGATATTACCGTTGATACATCTTTCTATGGTTATGATAATGCGGGACCGATGATTAATTTAGCTCTTTTTGGTTTTTGTGTTAGAGCTCATGTTTATGATGAGAGATGGTGGGATTACGCAAAGTTTCAATGGTTAGAAAAACCACTAAATACAGAAACACAAGAATAAAGTAGTTGCTTTTAGATAAGGCATATTAAATTAGTTTAATATGCCTTCCTTACAAAGTACTACTCAACCACGTAAAGAAAAAGATATGAGTGTATTAATATTGTTAACAACAATATTTCTTGGTATGTTTCTTCTTTACAAACATAAAGATTAGTAGATTATGCTTCTGACTCAAAATGACTTTAAAGTGTTGAAACCTCTTTGTAGGTCTCTTTCTGAAATTTATAAGAAAGATGAATGTATTGAAATTCAAACACTTCTAAGTTCTGGTGTAGATAGTGTAGCCATTACACACTTTCTAGCTACGAATAAAAACTTCTTTTGTAAGTTGTTTGATGTTGAAGATGTTAAAGTAAGTGCATATCATTTCAATCATAAACTACGCAATCAGAATAATATTATGCAAAGTAAAGCAAGTGCTTTAGCTTTGCAGTTGGGTATAGATATTTGTATTAAACAGGCGCATATTAAACCTGTAAATGAATCTCAAGCTCGAGACATGCGTATGCAAGGGTTGTGTGATTACAAGAGTATCTCTCTCACCGGTCACCATCTTGATGATTGTGTAGAATCTTATTTGCTCAACGTCTTGAGAGGTCATGAAAATAGACAGCCAATACCCTTTGCAACACAAATGCATCAAGGTGTATTGTTGCATCTATTTCTATTTACAGCTAAAAAGAAATTCTACGAATATGTACAACACAATAAACTTGAACAGTTTATTGAAGAAGATGAGACTAACAAAATTGTTAAAGGTAGTAGACGCAACTTATTGCGTAATGAAATCATACCTATTTTAGATCGAGAGAAATTAGGTTTACAAAAAATTGTTAAAAAGAAAATGCTTGATAAACTTTCAAATTTTCATTTTAATAAGATATAATTTATGAAGATTAGAGGTCAACAAAAAAGTAAACATCTACCTATGATAAGATTAAGAAAGATATCTTACCATAAGAAGGTAGTTGAAGACAGTTTAAAATGGTGGGATGAGCAAGATGCTACGATTACGTTTAATCGCAAGTCAACAGATATTCATGCTGAACGAGCAGTACATTTATTCTTATCAATTAATTACGGTTTACAGTTTTCCTCTACTTGTGTCAAAAAGATTATAGGTAAGTATATTGGTAAAGAAGAGAGTGTGTATAATGTACGTGTAGACTATTATCGTTCAGAAGACATTAAAAAACTTTTGCTTTTTAAATTAAAATATTCAGCTATCATGATTGAGAAACATTGGTATTATAACAGAAAAAACACAACCACAACATAAAATATGACAGATCAACAAATTAGTAATATTAAAAATGTTAGAGAACAAATTCTCAAACTTCAAGAACAACAAAATGTTATATACGATAAGCTAATTGAAGAGCTTGAACTTGTAAAAGAGTCTAAGGTAGAAATGCATGTATTTGACATTGTATACAATAGTTATGATCAAGAGTCTTTGGCTTCTATGTTGAGTTATATTGAATAATGAAATATTTTGCTTTCTTAACTTTTGTTTGTGTAGTACTTCATCAAGGTTATTCTTGGTGGTGGATACTTCTTGCCTTCTTACTGCTATAAAATATGAAAGAAACGTTGTACAAAAAAATATATAATGACAAAGGTGAGGAGTGTGGTTATGAGCAAGTTAATGACCCATACGCGTATGAAGGTCTGTCAAAAGGTTGTTGGTTGGTGAAAGTAGAGCCAGGAAGTACGTCTATACGCACTTGTGTAGAACCATCTAATGCAAGTGTAGATTTTGCATTCTGGATGATGTCTGATAAATTAGCTTCAATTATATCCGATGCCTCTGAAGCGCGAGCAAAAAGTAAAGAACTTACAGCAAGAGAACAAAAAGCTATTAAAGCTTTCTATAAAGTAATGGGTGAAGAGAAGTTACTCTATTTTGAATACCCTGCAATACAAGATATTGCCGATAAAATTATTCAAAAAGTAAGGGAGGGTCGAAGGGAGTAATTTATATGGGTAGTAAAAAGAGAATTAGTTGGGGTAGCTATGCTTTACGCATAGCACAAGTTGCAGCATTACGTTCAGAAGATCCATGGATGCAAGTAGGTGCATGCGCTCTAAACAAAAGCAATAGAGTTATTGGTGTTGCATATAACGGTCTTGCCTCAGGTAAGAATGTACCTGCCTCGTTTTGGGAAGATAGAGATGCAAGACGACCTTACATGATTCATGCTGAAACAAACCTCTTGTCTCTTTTTCAAAAAGATGAATGCAGTTTACTTGCATGTACATTATTGCCTTGTAGTGCATGTGCTACAATGATCGCTGCTTATGGTATCAAGACAGTTGTATATAACGAATTGTATCAACGTGATACAAGTGCTAAAAAG
>Ga0209297_1001045_pt1 | contig 16311 bp, 7 predicted proteins | sample S_130805_MF_Meta_FD_187322 | JGI IMG/M metagenome (GOLD analysis project Ga0209297, IMG submission 187322) | Freshwater microbial communities from Lake Simoncouche, Canada to study carbon cycling - S_130805_MF_MetaG (SPAdes) (version 2) | ecosystem: Environmental > Aquatic > Freshwater > Lake ... | reverse complement strand
GGGTAATGTCACCCTCGGTGCGAATACGCTTACGACGGGGAGTGATAATTCCAGCACCACGCTCAGTGGAGTGCTCAGCGGCGCCAGTGGGGCCCTCACCAAATCCGGCACCGGCACACTCGCACTCACTGGCAACAACACCTACACGGGCGCTACCACGGTCAACGCTGGCACCCTCCAAGCCGCCGCCACTGGCGCCCTCGCCAACACCTCCCAAGTCGTCCTGAACGAGGGAGGTTCCTTCCTCGTCACGGCGGACAATGCCGTCAATGACTCCGCCGCCATCAACCTCAACGGCGGAAGAATGGCTTTGAGTGGAAACTTCAACGAGACAGTGGGTCTCCTCACCCTTAGTGCCAACTCCACCCTCGACTTCTCCGGCTTCGCAGGAACTCTGCGCTTCGGTGGCATAGGCTCCTGGGCAACCGGCGCCAACCTTGCCATCTGGAACTGGAGCGGAACCACCCAATACGGAACACAAGTCAACAATTACGCAAACCCCAGCAACCTTGTCTTCACCAACAATTCAACTCTCACTTCGAACCTCGCCAACATCAGTTTCTACAGCGACTCGGGGAACAGCTTCGTCGGAAACGGCTTCGACCGGGGCTTCTCTCCTGGCGGCGGCACAGAAATCATAGCCGTCCCCGAACCCGGATCCTACGCCACGGCTTTGATGCTCCTCCTCGCCTGTCTCGCCGTCCAATCTATCCGCCGTAGAGCCAAACAAAAACTCTTGGAGGGTTCATCGTCCCTCATGACCCAAGTTTCAAGCCCGGAAGGCGCAAACTACTCACAGACACTACCCCGATCGTAAGCCGCCAAAATCCCATCCTGCCCGGATGTCCTTGAACCACGAATAGCCCGAATGAACACGAATAATACGGGCAAGGAGAGTCTCCGGCGAAGCCGCTTCCCATTCGTGAAAATTCGAGCAATTCGTGGTTGAAAAATGTGTTTCGCGAGGACGATGCACCTCCCGGCGGTCATAGACGCGCCGCTACAGAGTCCAAAAGCCATTCTTCAAGCGGCACCACCTCGATTTTTTCATTTAAAACATATCTCAACTTTCCTGGGTAGATCACCTTGAATTCGTCGAGTTTTAAAATCTCCAATGCCGCAGCCATGGATCGCGTGAGTCGTGGAGCATCCTGATATTTGACTTCAAATCCCAGCCTGCGTCCCTCCTTGAAGCATAGCAAGTCGAGAGAAGGCCCATTGTGGACTCCCCAAGAATAGGTCTCCCTTGGCTTCAATTTCCTGAGAACCTCTTCCACCGCATATCCCTCCCAAGATGCACCCATTTTAGGGTGCTTGCTCAATGCATCGTCATTCGAAATACCAAGCAGCGTGTGAAAAATTCCGGAGTCCCGGAAAAAAATCTTTGGGGCCTTGACCTGCCGCTTTGCCACATTTTCATACCATGATGGCAATTGCCTCACCATGAATGTCTCGCATAGGATATCCAAGTAATGCCGCATCGTATGCCCAGAGACCCCAAGCGATCCGCCGATTTCCGCCGCATTCCAAGTTTGGCCATGGTAATGCGCCAGCATCGACCAAAACCGACGCAAGTGGGTCGATGAAATCGTGATCCCAAGTTGCGGAATATCCCTCTCAAGAAACCTCTGCACAAACGCCTCTCTCCATGCGACAGAATTTTCATCGCTTAAGGCCAAATACGAGAGAGGATACCCCCCGCGCACCCAATGCGTCTGCATCGAACGCACTTCGGGTAAAGAAAACGGTGTTATTTCGATCGTCTCCACTCTCCCGGCCAAACTTTGAGCCGTTCCCTTGATCAAATCCGGAGAGGCCGATCCCAAGATGAGAAACTGAGCTTGGCGAGTTTCTCTATCGCTCAACACCCGCAGTATCGGAAACAGATCCGGCCGCAACTGGATTTCATCCAAAACCACAAGCCCGCTCAAAGACTCAAGAGCCGTCCAGGGTTGATCCAGCCGTGCCAGCGACAAAGGGTGTTCGCAATCAAAATAATTCGGAGAATTTGATGACACAAATTCCCTCGCCAGCGTCGTCTTACCCGACTGCCTTGGACCAAGTAATGCAACCACCCGACTTCGGCCCAGCGCCTCAGAAACCGATTTTTTTAGAAATTCACGAGAAAGCATCGCTCTCATTTATTGTGAAAATCAGAATAGTCTATTCCTTTTTTCAAAGTTTTGATGAGAATTTCAAACACAACTCACAACCCATTACCTCATCATTCTGCTGTCAATGATTTTGCGGCCTCAGGCGTGAATGCGGCGTCCCTACCTTGTAGCGGCGTCTCTATAAGCGCCGGAGTCGTTTAACCATCGGCGGTCATAGACGCGCCACTACAAGCCGCGCGCGGTAGCGCGCAAGAGGGGAGCACGGTCGTCTCGACCGTGAAAGACACTGGCGCCGCAACCTCATCGATGCCGCATCCCACCTCGCGCCCTCATCCTGCTTGGATGTCTGAACCACAAATAGGCCGAATAAACACGAATTATGCCAAAAGCCGATAACTTTTGGACTTTTGGAGAGGGGCACGGGCGTCTCGCCTGTGTGCTGCGGTTTGCTCCTTTGGTTCCGATGGAGAGGGTGCGAGAAAGTGGACCAGTCTCCACACGGCCGAGACGGCCATGCCCCCCTTTTCCGCTGCAAAGTCCAAATTTCAAAGGGACAATGGTATCATTTGTGGTCGGTGTTCAGCGCAGTGAAAGGGGCTCGCCCCAGTCGGCGAGTGCTTCTTGCGTGGGCCTCTCGGCCGCCGGGCTCGATCCGGGCACGGCATGGATGATGAATCCACCGGTCGTGGAAGCGGCGGTGTGGGTGGTGATGGTGATGCGTTTGAGTTTGGGATTGGGGGCATCGGTGGGTGTTCGGGGTTCCGAAAAATCTTCTATGGTGATCTTCGCGTCGGCGGGCTTGAGCACGCGGAGTGTCAAGGTGGCGTTGCCTTCCGCGAGGTGCACCTCGCCTTCACCGGCCTGCACGTGGTCGGCGCGGGTCAGCATTTGCCAGGTTACCTCCACCGCTTTCGCCGAAGTGCTCCATTCGTCCCGGATCAGCACACTGCGGTCGCTTTGCAGGGCGACTCCACGGCTGACGGAGGCAACCTGGCCCTCGTAAACGGCGTCGAGATTGACGACAGCGGTGGGGGGGGCAGCGGAGAAGCGCACGAGTTCTCCGCGGCCGGCGACCCGGGGTGGAGCCCCATCAAAGCGGAGGATATTATGCGCCTCGGGGCCGAGGCGAAAGACATTCCAGCGGGGGCCGCCCTCCCCGCCGGACCAAAGCTTAACGCCTTTGGATTCGAGGGTAATATAGCTCTGCAAACCGGGATCAAAGCCCCAGCGCACCCCGTCGGCCTCGAGCAGGAAAGAGCCCGAATCCATGTGACCGTGAGAGACGCTGGCCGCGCCGCCCTTCAGGCCGATAAATGTCGCGCGCGGATCGCCCCATGCGGAGCGATGGGTGGCGACGGGGTTCAGGCCGCGGCCATACCAGCTGAGTGGCGGCGGGGCGGCGGGGGTGTTGAGGCGTGGGTCGAGCCAGAGCAGGGCGAGAGCACGGATGCGGTCGAATGCCCGCTCCACGGCTTTTGAGTCGCGAACGGCTGCAAGGAGAGCGACATTCCCAAAAAGAAGGTCAGCGCGGCCGGTTCTGCGGGCGAACCAGTATTGCGTCAGATTCACACCGGTGACCCAATGGCAGTCCGAGTAGTTGTAGAATGCACCGGTAGGCGTCACCATTTGCAGCATGTAGTCGGCGCTGGCTAAGAAGCCTGGGAAGGCGTCGAGACCGGAGGGTTTGCCGGTGAATTTCTCGATCGCCTGCACGAGGATCACATGGAAGGTGGTGCCGTAACCCCAATACGATGGGCCCTCCGGGTAGGCACCATCGGGAGCGTAGCTATCGGCGGCGAAGTGCAGGTTGGAAGCGGCGCGCTCGATGATGCGTCGGGACACTTCCGGTTGTTGATCGGCGATTGCGATAGCGCCTGCGACCATGCCGGCGTGGCAGACTTGGTTCCAGTTATTGATCCCGGAAATCCACCAGTGGGGCTTCGCGGTGGGGCCGGTTTCCGACGGTTTGAGCCCGAGTTCGAGAATGGCGCGTGCGATGGTGATGCGGTCGTCGGCGCTGAGTTGCTCGTAAAGCCAGTCGTAGCCGATCGCCACGCCGAGCGTCATCTCGGCGGTGTCGAGAAAGTGCGAGGGGTTCCAGTCCTGAAACGCGCTCACGGCACGCATCTCGACAATAGCACGATCGCTGTAGCGCGCATCACCGGTGAGGCGGGCCATCATCGCCAGAGTGCTGATCCGCTTGAATGCCTCGTTGGAAATGCTAAGCAGGCGCTTCCCTTCTAATTTGTAGGTAACGGGTGGTTGAGCAAGCATGGCATCGGCCTGCTGGCTGATTTCGGCAAAAAAGCGTGCCGAGACCGGGTCGGTTTTGACCTGCTCGCGCAGCGCGGTGAAGTCTTCTGTGGAAGCAAGGAGGCGGGGGTGTGCGGGCAGGGGGTCGGGAAAGGGCACGGAGAAATTCGCGGCGTGAGCGTTGAGGCCGAGACAGCCAAGACAGCCAATCAGAAGACGGAGGAATAGGGGCACGGCACTGAGTTTGACTGGCAGACCCGCTCTCAACCAATCCTGCGGCGGCGGAGGACTATCTGAGAAATGTTGAATTAGGAATGTTGAATTAGGAATTCCGGCGGCGGCGATTGAGGTCGAAAATAGAAGGAATTGGTTGTTTTTCATGGATTTTTGGGGGTTGTTTAATTCGGATTTTTGAGCACTCGCTTAGTCGCAAAGTAAGCATCTTAATGAGAGTCCGGTTTGAGAGCAACAGGTGTTTTGCCTTATTTTGCGTCAGATCATTAGTGGCAAAAGCTGGCAGTCATGGAAACAATGAGTCGCTAATGCCAAAAGCCGAATGCTTTTGGACTCTGCTGCAGCGGCGACCTATGACGGCCGATGGTTAGCGACTCCGGCGCTCATAGAGACGCCGCTACAAGTGAAAACGGCGCGTTCAAGTTCCAAGAGCCCAATGGCTTTTGGTATAATGCCTGAATTCGCGCCACACGAAGCATATTTCAAAGCCAGTTCCCCCGCTGGCTCAACGCCCACTGGACGGAGCGTTTTGATGCCGGAACGCGTTCGGGGACTGGCCGAACACTTTGGCAAATGCCAGGCGGAGTTGTTCGCGGTTAGTGAAACCCGCGCGGAAGACGACTTCCTTGATCGGGATGTCGGTTTCGAGGAGCAGGCGGCGCGCGCGTTCGACGCGGCAGCTCTGGATTTCCTCCAGAAGGCTGCGGCCGGTGGCTTGCCTGAAGCGCCGCTCGAGAGTGCGGCGGCTGATTTTCAAGCGCTTGGCAAGTTTGGCAACATTGACCTCGTTGTGATTGTGATTCCAGATGTATTCGATGGCGAGTTTGGAGACTTCCTCGTCGAGGTGGAGGGTTTCTACGGACTCGCTATTGGGATCGGTGAGGAAATGGGAGATGAGGCCGATGGCCTGCCAGGAGAGCTCGCTGGAGTTGGTGGCGGACGAGCGGTGGGCGCTGAGCAAAAGGCGTTCGAACTGGGCACGGTAAAGCGCCGGGTCCTCGATGATGGGCTTGACGCCATCGAGCCGGTAAGCACCTTCCTTCAGCCAAGCATGGGGAAAATGACCATTAAAGTGGATCCAGCACACTGTCCAGCCGGTATCGGGCAAAGGGCGGTAGCGGTGCCACTGGCCGGGAAGCAGTAAAAAGGCATCGCCCGGTGTGAGCACGCGTTCCTTGTCGGTGGCGGTTGTCACTTCGCCGGCCCCCTCGGTGATCAGGCAGAGGGTGAACTCGGGCAGACTGCGGCCAGCGTCGTATTGGAATGCATAGAGCTCGGACTCCGGCAGCGGATAGGGCTGGCCGGGCGAAATGCGCTCCCAACCGGCGTGGGTGAGGTAGAGCGGCTCGTTGAAAAGCCGGTTCGTGACCGGCAGGGCGTGGCGGAACGGTGTGGGGCCGAGATCTGGCATGTCGATGAGGGAAATGTAGGATGAGCGTGCGCGAACGAGGTTGATCAGCGGGGCCTGCCGGTTCTTTGAAATACCTCGGCCAAACTTGGAGTAGTAATTAACTGGAATTCCGGACTTAAATCAAGCTCGGGTTTTCATCCGCGCGGAATTTCAGACATCCTGAAGCCTGAGGAAAACCACGGGAGCCAAGAGAATCTCGCGCAGAGGCGCCAAGACGCAGAGGAGGGGAATCGTAACAAATGGTAGGGATGGCGCGCCGTCGCCGTCCGAAGCCTCAGGCGTGAATGCGCCGTTCTGCGAGATAGGGGCGGAGGGGCACGAATGGTGAATTATGGATTATGAATACTGGACGGAGACAGGGGCGGCTTCGCCGCGAGAATGGGACCCCGACGGCGCGGCGTCCCTACCATGTAGCGGCGTCTCTATGAGCGCCGGAGTCGTTAGCCATCGGCGGTCATAGACGCGCCGCTACAAGCCCAGCGCGGTAGCGCGAAAGGAGGGAATCGTAACAAATGGTAGGGATGGCGCGCCGTCGCCGTCCGAAGCCTCAGGCGTGAATGCGCCGTTCTACTGGAATTCGGAGGTTTCGGACAGCGGCGCCCGGTAGTGTTGAGGACCGCCGAGTTGCATGAACCTACGGTAAACCAAGATGTAGAAGACGAGCCCACCGACCGCTATCAGACCGGAAAAGAGGAATGTCATCCTGTAGTTGTGGTGATTGAGATCAAGGAACAGGCCGACAGCGGGAGGCATGATGCCGCTGAAGATGGCAAGAAGGATGCCCTGCCCGGAGGCAAACTGGGCAAACTTGAGTTTGGGATAAAGGCGCTGGGTAATGGATGCAGTGGAGGTCATATATGCGCCGCTTATCACCGTGTGGCCAATGTAAGCGATTCCGAAAGTGGTGAGATTGGTAATACTAAACGCGCTCCAAAGGGCCATTGCAGCGTAGAGGGCCAGGCAGGCTATGCCCATGCGGATGGGATGAAATTTGTCGGCGAGAATGCCGAGGATGTAGGCCAGCACGAGGGAAACAGCATAAGAGACCGCGGTGAATTGTCCGTAAATCTCCATATTGATGCCAAGCTGCTTGGCGTAGAAGATGCTGAAGGAATTGACCGGGGCGAAGCAAACCCATCCCAAGATCACGGCACCGAAAACGAGGAGGTAAAATGGGGTGGCAAAACATTCGCGAAGGTAGGTTTTGAATCCCATCAAACGCCCGCTGGCACCCGGAGCCTGAGGCTCCGGCGGGGGATATTGCCCTTCCTTGACCATGAGGCACATCAGCGTGAACCCGATACCGTAGATCAGTCCCGTGCCAATGAATATCCAACTGTAGTATTCCTCGGCATGTTTGATGAGGAAGACGTTGAAAATCATTCCGTCCACCAAGCTCACGATGCGGAACAGGCCAAAAAAGCGGCCTATGGTTTCGTGGGGCACAATGTCGTTGATGAGCGCACCGAAGAGCGCATTTGTGATAATGGTGGCCAGTTCAAAGAGAACCCAAAAGATCGAGAAGGCAAGAAGCGAACTGCCCATCGGTCCCGGCGAGCGGGCCCCGAGGAACTCGTGGATCCAAGCGCCAAGGTGCGGCGTGGCCGCAAGGCCGAACATCGAGAGCACAACTACGGGCAGCGGGATGAGAAGGAACGGGATCCGGCGTCCCCATCGGGTGCGGGTCCGGTCGGACTTTACCGAAATGATCGGCCCAATGATGAGCCCGATGGCCGCAGGCACCGACCCAATCAACAGTCCAACAAGCAGATCGGGCGATCCGAAGCTCTTGAGCACGAGCTGGGCCGTGGTGGCTACCGACCGCTCCTTGAGCTGCCATGCGAAATCCCCGACAAGGAGCCATGCGAAGAGCACCATCAAGCCCCCCATGCTGTAGGTAAGTGTTCCGGCCTTCCAGGTTTTCGGACTATTCTTCGTGGGTGTGGACATAGTGTTCTCAGTGTTTCTCATACTCGTAAGGCGTCCCGTTTCCTTCCGGCAAATGGGCGTGGTAGAGATACATGGCACCGTATGTCCAGTTCTGCTTGGGCATGCCGGGGAAATTGATGCGATCCATCATCAGCGCGATGTAGCGGGCCGGATAACCCTCGGGCAAGGGGATGACATTGGGCCAGATGCGGGTGCCGGATGTTTCGTCCCATGGCGGCAGGTGCATCTTCAGTTCGCCCGCCGGCTCGAGTCCGGGATACGAACGGATATACACCTCACGATCCGCGCTGCCGAACATCGCGTAGCGCTTCGATCCGATTTTAGTGATCGAAGTGCCGGTGCTGTCCAACTCAACAGGCTCGGTGAGTCTCGTGTAGCCATGGTCCCAGGCGTCGGACTCCCACATGCTGGCACCGAATTTCCCGGTATGTTCGGCGATTAACATGCGCCACTTGCCCGCTTCCGCATCATAGATTCCATGAGGGTCCTCGTGCGCCCCCGGCGGCAGGCCGATGGGCTTGGCGCGCATGACGGAAAATCCCTTGCGCGGATCACGCTTGCTGGAGACCGCGAGCACGGCTTTTTGTTCACCTTTGGCGTCCTTGCCGTAGACGCTGAACCCCACCGTCCAGCCGCGCCATTCCTTCGAGGCATCGTCGTAAAACAAGTGCGAGGCGAGTTCGTTCCGGAGCATGCCGTCACCCATATCGAACACGATGATGCCCTCGAACTTGAGATCGAAAACCGATGGATTCATCGAGAAAACCCCTTGCAGCGGGTGCGGCAGCCCGCGGCCGCGCACGGTCATCGTGAACCACAGGCGGCCTTCGTCGATCAGCGGCTCGCCGTCCGGGCGGGTGATGGCGCGGATGTCCGCCTGGCCGCAACCCGGTGAAAGCGCTGCGGTCATCTCCGCGATGTCCACCGAAGCCCCGGCGCTCAGATCGCTATGCAGGCAGAACTCGAACCGCCGCATCAGGGATTTTTCCCGCAATTCGAAGTGCTCGGAAAAATCCGGGTAGGCGATGAGGTGCGCCTCGCCATTGGTTTCGAGAAAAAGGTTCACGCCCACCGCCAGCATCTGCACACGCAGGCGCAGGGGAAACTCCGCCTTCACGCCTTCCGGCAGGGGGTAGTCCTCACGCACGACCTCTTTGCCTTCCTTGACCACCACCCAGCGGATGGCCGAGCATTTCCCCTCCTTCATCACCAGCGAGGTGCTGATGCGGTTCTCCTGCTCCGGATCGCGGAACAGGATGCCGACCTCGCCCGAGCCGACACATTTCTCTAACAAAAGATCATACGAAGCGAAGGGATTGAAGCCCCCGATCCAGCGGTCCGCCCGCGCTGCGCTTTCCGTGGTGATCCGCAGCTTGCCCCCCGTGATTTCAAACTCCGCGTTGCCCGTCTGCGTCCCGACGAGAGGATGCATGACCTCGATCCCCACGATCTTAGCAGGTTGGAGACCGGCGAGAGGGATTTCCTGATCGCGGTCGAAGAACATCCGCCTCGTCGCCTGGCGGCGGAATTCCAACTGATCGGGAGTCACATCGGCTCGTGCCATGCCCGACAACTGAGCAAGACTGAGATTAAGGGATCGCATGGGCGTAGTTGTATGAGTTCCGGTGCCGGATCTATGGGATGCGGGGATCAATCAATTCACTGAGCGGAATGGCTTTCACACTGTAGTCGAACATCAGCGTGTTGCGATATTGCCCGTGAGGAGGTGGATTGATCAGGAGGCTCTCAGTGATCCAGGGTTTTTTGCCTTTCCCCCCGCTTGCGCTTGAATAGCGTGTATCTCTTGCAGCAAGTCCGGCGGTGGTCATGGGAGTCGGTTTTGGGGTAGCGGCGTGGTAGCCCAGCGGCTCGAATTGGCCGATGGGGTCTCTGATATAGGTATAGACACTATAGGTCGGCTTACCGTCGCTTTTCGGGTTCTTTCCATCCGTCCTCGCCGCGGGATAGTCAAAGATGGGACTATAGTGCGTAGTTGGGTTTGAATTCTTCGGTTGCGGCACGTTTGGCAGGTAATCTCTCAGAATGTAGCAAAGCTGCCCGGAGGTGCCGAATTGATTCCATTTCGTGTAGTGGTGTGCGAGGGCCGGGCCGGGCAGGGTGCCGTTGTTGTCAGCCGCGTAGGTCATGATCGCTGTCCCTATTTTCCCCAGGTTTGAAACGGAGACCGCGCTGCTGGCCGATCTCCTCATGCTGCCCACAAGGGGAAACAACAAGGCAGCCAGAATCGCGACGATGGCGATCACGACCAATAGCTCCACCAAGGTGAAGGCCGGTTGGAAACGATGACTTGTTTTGCTTGAGTTTATGACTTGATGGGGAGTTGGAATTTTCATGGTGCCAGCAGTGGAGAACCGCTTCATGGACTCACGGCTTTTGGCGCAAGCGCCGTCATGCCGGCGAGGCCGATGACCGCTTCGCTGCAAGTGGCGCGAAGTTCCACCGACTCCAGAACGCGTGAGGGGTCGCAGTCAATCGCCAGTGCGTTGGCGTGGGCGCTCGTAAAACCGCTCAGTGTCCGCGGATAGACGAAAAAGGAGGGCCCGCGTTGGCCGAACGGCACCGGCACACCCTCGAGGCTGAAGTGCTGGAAGTAGCAGTCGAGGTTGAACGGCGGAATGAGCGATGTGACGGCGTGTCCACCGTCCGTGTAACGCAGCACGACCTCGCCGTTGGGCAGGTAGTTTTTCATCGGATGAACATAGTTCTGCAGCAGCAGCCAGAGCCGCTCGCATTTCTGGCCCACGGCAATCGTCGCGCCGCCCGGCAGGGGATAAGGCTGCCAACTGGCCAGCGCCAGCAGGTTCTTCGGTGGCTCGCTGAGGCCGGCTTGCGGACGCCCGGATGTGAGGAATACGACGCCGTGAGGGGCGGTGAGAACGCGCGGCGATGGAGGCATGATCAGAGCCGGGGTGCGCCACCAGCGAAGGCTATCTGGCTTATCCCTGTCGTCGAAAGTAAACTTCGTAGCGAAGAACTCTTCGCTGGTGACATTGCTTGCCGAAGCGAGATCGAACAAGAGGAGCCGGCTGCGCTCATCGGCTGTCAAGGATGTCGGCGCCGACGGCGGGATTTGGTCGGCAAGAATCGTCTTCTTCTTTGCGGGTTCCAGCGGCAGGGCGGCGGGGCCGACCTTCACGGTGATAACCGACTCGGTCTCCGACGGGGTCACGATTTCCTCTCCTCCGAGGCTGGCGCGCACGCGCTTGACCATCGGTTTTGGCGTGTGGATGCGGAACGTCGCGAGGTCGCCCTCGCGCTTCCACTCGTAGCTCACGTCGGGCGTGCGGATGCTCGCCTCGTGCCAGTCGGAGGGGAACGCCGGGCAAATATCCAGCCGGCCTTCGTGCAACGCCGGCTCGATGCCGAACAAGCCGCGCACCGCGACGTGCATGTGTGGGTCGGATGAATCCACGTTCTCGCGGTGGCCGCCGCCCGCGCCGGCGTTGGAGATGCCCATGTTGATGCCGGGGAAATCGCTGCGGAACGCCGAGCCGACAACGGTCTTTAGATACGGCCACCACAAGTCCGCGTCGCCGCCCTTCATGCCTGCGAGCGCAGCGAGGCAGGTGTCGCCGGTCGGCACCCATTGGACGCTCCAGCGGAGCGGCCACCAATCGCTGCAGGACAGCAGCTTCACGCCCGGCTGCGGCTCGAAGCCGTAGTGCGACGCGATCCAGCGCATCGCGCGGCGGCTTTGATCGGCGTCGAGCAAGCCCGCATTACTGGCCAGAAACTCCTCCCAAATCTGCGGATGGCCACGCCAGATGCCATCGGAGCCGATTGAGCCGAGACGGCCTTCCTTCTCGTTCCACAGCTCGCGGAATATCGCCGTGTGCGTCTTCTCGGCCAGCGCGCGGTATTCCGCTTCGGCTTTCGCGTCACCGACGATTGCCGCCATGTGCGCGGCGCGGTCGAGCATTGCCCAACTCATCGCGCTCGGCGCGGCCGCCTTCGGGCCTTTGCCGTTGGAGTCGCAATTCCAAAACTCGTAGTGGTCGCGGAACAAACCGTCGCCGTCGGGATCGTTGTTGGTGCGCATCCACGCAACGGCCTTTTTCACGGTCGGCCACATGTCGCGCACGAACTGGCGGTCACCGGTCCATTGATAGTGGCGCCAGACCTGGTCCACCCAATAGGCCGTGTTGTTCTCGGCCTCGAACGCGACCAGCGACGGGGATATCCAGCGGATGAAACCGTTTTCGCCCTGCATCGCGGCGTAGAAGCGCAGGCACTCCTCCATCGCGGCGTGGTCGCCGGTCCATTGCTTGCCATACCAGCCGGTGGAGATGTGCGAATACATCTGCCATGTATGTCCGCCGAGCACGAGCCCGGGGCCTTGGCGATGATACTCGCTGATGCAACGCGCCCAGTTGATGAGCGCGTTGAGATGCGCATCGGGCGTGCGGATCTGGAACTCGGCGCGGCGCGCGTCCCACGAATCGCGCGTGCGGCGAAGTTCGTCGGCGGGCGCGGCGAGCAGTTGGCGCAGATGTTTCTCCGGCTCCAGTGCGCGACCGATGTAGCAGTCAAACCACAACTTCTTCAGTTGGTCGCGTTTCTCCGGCCACGCCGCGGCGTTTGGCGTGTCGAGCCGCGCCATCGTAGTGCGGGCACGTTCCTCGTCGTAGCGTGTGATGCCCCATGTCGCGACGATGTGATAGACGCGGCGTGGTTTTGTCGCGACGAACTCGGCCTGCTGGCCAAATTCAGCCTTGACGGTGCGCGCGTCGCCTTCGCCGTCCCAAGCCGCCAGCACCAATCCGTTGGGCAGGTTCGGCTCGGTGATGCGCGCGATGCCGTCGGCGATCTCGACCTGGTTTTTGTTTGCCTCGGTGGGCAGCCACCAAATGCCGCCGTATTGCCAAATCAGCGGCGTTTCTTTGTCGAACTCGACGCGGCAGACAAAGCTGTGGGAATCGAGCGCGGGCGCGATGGTGACGCGTGCGCCGGCGAGTTGATACTCCGTGTAGCCCGGCCGAAATGTCGTCGTGATGCCACTCTGCTCGTCGAGCCAGTTGGTTTTACCGTCCGCACCGGGGACACCGAGCCGCAAGGTGCCCATGCTGGGAGTGGTGTCGCCGATGTGCGCGTCGGGCCGCGCCCACAAGGGGAACACGCGCTCATCTTTCGCGTAGCTGCCGAGGCCGGTCACCGTATCCATGCGGAAGAGCGGCACATCGCCGGTCCAGATGCGGTTCTGGCCATGGACGATGGGAGTGTTCAGCTTGCGCTTTTTGTCCTTGCTGTCCTTGATGCGGAAGCCGCCATCCTCGACCGGCTCATACACAGGATTGATGTCGCCTTTGCCGTCGCCCGGCGCCTGGTGTGCCGAGCGGCCCAGCAGCACGCTCTGGTCAACGTTGGTCGCCACCAGCGGCGTCAGTGGCGCGGGCAGCAGCTTCACGTCCGGCTTGATGACGCTCAAGCCGGCCATCATCTCGCGGTCTTTGCGCTCGACAGCCTCCTGCTTGGCGCGCTGCGCGACCACGAACTGCTCCACCGGCTTCTCGCGTTGCGACAGCGTCAGGCCGAGGGCCTTGGCTGTAACACGCTCCCCGCTGATCGCTGATTCTTTTACGTCGGCTTCGGCAATGACTGCCGTCTTCTCGCCGCTGGCTGCGGCTGTCAGTTCGACCGGTTTGTCCGCGAGCAAAAACGGCACGCCCATGCGGCGCTCGTAGCGGCTCTTGCCCGCCGGAGCGACGAGCCGTGCGTGGTTGATGTTCTTGCTGGCGAGGTAGCCCAACAGGTTACTGAAAAGCCTTTCAAGGTTGGGCCTGTGCGCGTCCGCTGCGGTCGTGAAGTCCGGCAGACGCCAGCCGACGAAGATGATGCGGCCCGCGCCGACGGTGTATTCCACCAGAGGCCTTTCGCTTGCGCCGCTGCCGTTGGCCAGCAACTCGCCGCCCGGCCCGGCGGTGCCGTAAAAATCCGCCATCGCGTTGCCGCCCTTGGTGGTGAGCGGGACGAGCTGCGTCACATCGAGGCCGGCGAACGCCGGATGCTTGCTATGTTTCGGCAGAACGCGGATGCCGCTGACATGGGGCGCCTCGCTCGCTCCGAGCACGCGCAACTTCGTCGGCTCGATGCCGAGATCGTTGAGCACGCTCCCCGCCGCGCCAGAGACCAGCAGCGTCCCGCCGCCTTCGATCCAAGCCATCAAGTCCGCGCCCGCGGCGGCATCGAGCTTTGCGGCGCTGAGGTCATCGCCTTGGTGGAACCAAACGACATCGAACTCCTCCGGCGCGCGGAACTTCCCGTCCGGCGCGAGCCAGCCGCCCTCCTTCTGCCACGCGATTCGCGCGACCTCGCCCTGCGACTGGGCGAACGCCAGCGCGGCAGCGTTGCGGGGCGGTGGATTCTTCGGCAGCGCGGGGTCAACGAACCCCATGCGCAGTGGCGTCTGGGCAGCAGCGACACACACGGTGGCCAGAGCCAACACGAGGCTCGATATTGTCTTCATCACCGCTTGGCGGTTGGAGAAGATGGTTGGTTTCATGATTTGATATTTTGAGATTGAGTGGAGTTTTGCCCCTGGTTTTCGAATTGAGGACCAAGGGCGAAGGGGGTGTCTCAGAGAATCGGGGTCACTTTGAGGTGGGCGAAGTTTTTCACCGGAGTGCCCGGGGTGGGGGTGTAAGAGATGGTCGCTGCAGGGTCTGACCAGCAGCGATGGCAGCGGCGTGGAGTGCCGGCGCCAGCAGGATGAAGCTGGCGGCGATTGAGGACGGAAACAAACTGGATAGCTTGTCTTTCATGGATTTTCGGGGGTTGTTCAATTCGGATTTTTGGGCACTCGCTCGGTCGAAAAGAAGGTAAATTAATGAGGATCCGGTTTGAGAGCAACAGGTATTTTGCCAAATTTTGCGTCAGATAATTACTGAAAAATTCACGAGTCATGGAAACAATGAGTCTCTAATGCCTGAAATCGCGCCACGCTGAGCGCATTCCAAAGCCAGTCCCCCACTGGCTCAACGCCCACCCTCCGCGTGTCTGTGATTAACCCGAAAACGGATTTTAGACAGAATTAACAAAATGAAAAAAATTGGTCTGAAAGTCTATATGGCCACAAGAGCGAGGGAATTTCAGGTCCGACAATTGCTTTTTAAATCATTCTGGTCATTCGGTTCATTCTGTCAAAATTCTTCAATCGCCGGATTCGGGATTAATATTGATCGTGCGGGCAGTGCGGCGCGTCTATGCCCGCCGTCCTCCCCAAGGTAGGGACGCCGCGCCGTCGGGGTCCCCTTCTCGCGGCGAAGCCGCCCCTGTCTCCATTCAGTATTCATAATTCATAATTCACCATTCGTGCCCCTCCGCCCCTATCTCGCAGAACGGCGCATTCACGCCTGAGGCTTCGGACGGCGACGGCGCGCCATCCCTACCATTTGATACGATTCCCCACCCTGCCTGCCCTCCTGCTTTGCGGTAAAAAAGCCCCCTGGGCTTCCGCAAACGCGAAAAGCCCGGCCTGGCTTTTTTGGAATGACCTCTTCATCCGTTAGACGCGTTTCCGCATGGGCGGCACGGATCAACATAAATAGCGTATACCAAAAGCAGCTTGCTTTTGGATTTTGGGAGAGGAGCACAGGCGTCCCGCCTGTGAGCTTTAGCGTGCTGTTTGGGTTCGATGAACGCGAGTAAATTGATCAGTCTCCACACGGCCGGGACGGCCATGCCCCCTTCTTCCGCGATGCAAAGTCCAATTTCAAAGAGACATTGGTATTATTTACGCTATTTATGGATTTTGAATTGGGAATTCTGGATTTTGAATTCCTTCAGCTTTCAGCTTTCCCGTTTCAACTTTTTCTTCCCGTTGTGCCGGTGGCGGCGAGCGTGGAGACGAAGTTTGGACGGGGCGGACCAGCAGAAGATTGATTCAGCAGTGCCCCCAAAGATGCCAGCTCGTCTGAACGCTCTCGACGCCTACTGCCGCCAAGGCCCCGGGTGCTTCCACGTCATTGTGAAGGAATCTCCCGAGCACAACGCCTCGTGAACAGGCTGTAAGAATGCCCGGATCGATGTGACCGCATCGGAGAATGTTGACGGCGCTTCGGAAGGTCTCATCCGTTTCAAGAACCCCGTCCATTGTGACTGCTTGGAAGGGTCGAATAAGAAGTCGTCCTCGAATGCCTGAGGCACAGCGGTGAGTTCCGTCCCCCGTTTGCGAAAAGTGGCAAGGATGGCGGCACTCAAGTCAGCTCCGGAGAAATCCGATGTGCTTGCCAGCAACCACACATCGAAGAAATCCTTCATTCTACTGTTGAGTCTTCCCAAAGAGACCATCGCATCGAACTTTTCGGCAATGACTGTTTCCCGGTTGTAGTC
>Ga0209297_1001041_pt1 | contig 16332 bp, 27 predicted proteins | sample S_130805_MF_Meta_FD_187322 | JGI IMG/M metagenome (GOLD analysis project Ga0209297, IMG submission 187322) | Freshwater microbial communities from Lake Simoncouche, Canada to study carbon cycling - S_130805_MF_MetaG (SPAdes) (version 2) | ecosystem: Environmental > Aquatic > Freshwater > Lake ... | reverse complement strand
GCGTGGTTTAACCGCCCCTCGTAAGGGCTGTTTAGCTTTGGCTGACATTGGCTTCAATTCTGCTTAGGTTGGCCGAGAGCCGGACCAGCTTGGACCGTTGCGGTCATTTTTGGAGAGGTATCTTCTCGAAAAACAGGGGGGGTCGCCGTCCTGCGTAAAAAAACGGCCTCTGAGCGGTTACCTTTGCTTATATTGCACCTACGGCAACATGCAACCATATTATGTAAATCTATAGCGCTATTAGGTTCTTTGCTTACTGGTATTACATGATCTACTTGATCTGCATCTTGTCCACAATAGGCACAGGTATAACCATCTCTAGCTAGTACTACTAACCTTTGCTTCTTATATTGTCTAGTTAATCTAGGATCTCTACTCTTAACCATTAGTAATATCCTTTAACTTTGAAGAATGTTAAAGCATTACAGGTAGTACCGTATCTATTGCGTATGTACTTAATACCTGCATCTATCTGTAGATAAGGATCAGTAGTAGTTAAGTTAAGCAGTTGAGGTATCCCATACGCACTACTCTTCTTATTCTTAGCAGTAGGAGACCAATTACTTTCCTTAGTCCATAGCGTATTAATACAGCTATATTCTTTATGATTACTCAGCTTTATATGCGTGTATATCTTGTATAGCTCAGTTTGTTTATTATCTGTAGTTATAGCTGTAGCTGGTTGAATACCTGATATTAAACATAGACCGGCCACTAGTGCGATGCCGAGCGATTTAGCGCTACAGCGCCGCTCTGCATCAAAGCGTACCGAACGTGTCAAGTATTTCACGATATTGCTTTACTAGCGTGTCTTAATTCGATAGCTTCGGCTAGGCCATTAGTACCGGGATAGAGGTCATCGATTACATCGCCTTCTTGATAGTTGAGCAGATCTAATACCCAATTATTGAAGGTTAAGGGTTTGGCTCCTACTAGGCCTTTACGCATGGCTCTAGCACAGCTAATCCAATCTCTAACCATAGGCTTACGCTTATTTTCTTTACGGCCACCATGTAGTAGCAGTGGCTCCCACGCATACTGCACCGTAGTAGGCCTTATCTGGTGAAAGGTTTTAGCCCATACGCATACGCGTAATTCAGGGTAGGCAGTTAATATCCAAGATAGATCCGAAGGATTACAGGATAAGGCGAAGCCATCTGGATACTCAGCGTAAAGTTTTGCTATCAAATCTAAATGGCTTTGTTTGCTATCCCATACTTCAGCTTCAGCGTGTAGTTTGCCGTAAAGGCGTTTACCTTGTTTAAAGTAAGGTGGATCAGCGTAGGCAAACTTCATGGGATTATTTCTTCATTAATTAGTTGTACGCCTAAGATTCCGCATCTCTGGCACTCCAAGCATTTAAGGCCCGGTGGTAATAACTCTGTAAACTCGACTAGCACTTTGCCCTGAGTACGCTTCTTGCATACCCGACAATCAAAAGTTAGAAGATCCATAGACACTTCTCCTTAGATCTTTGATAGGGAATAGGTCCTTCTGTCCTACCCAGTGGCTACCGTCGTGATTATGGTATTTAGGCTTACGTGCCATGATTACAGGGATCCAGCCGCATATGTAATAGACAGGCGATCGCCCTACGACTAATACACCGACATCATTAATACGATCAGTGCGACCAATTATTAAAGAGCCATCGGTGTATTTAGTCCATTTAACCTCTATTTGAGCACCTACATCGGCTTGATTCTTGTAAGTGTTATTAGTAGGCACAAAGTTCTTAATACCAAAGTACTCAGCTACAGCTATCTCAGCGCCTATAGATTCGCTCATTTCGCCTACGTACTCATGGAAGTTAAGATTCCTTACAGCTCTATTAGGGTGGTCTGCGACCGCGTTAATACTTGCCACACGGTCCAGACCTACCTTATGAGCTTGTACTTCTTGTGAATAATCGAGAATAACCTTGATTATTTGATGCACTCAGCGCACCACCAATCCCAGCCGCCGTCTTGCCAATCGTAAGTACGGCCGCCCAGATCCATTCGATCTATACCGCACTTATCGCATCGCCTAGCTGGGGTAGTGGTTACTGATCCATCTTCATTAAACCGAGTAACTAATCCATCTTTTATTACTTCGGCGAACCCCATTAGAGATGATCCGCCAAGTCAGGTTTAGGGGTGTACCACGATCCGGTAGCGGTTTGTTTTAACCACACAGGCTCGCACTGTTTATCTTTAACCTTTTCAGTACACATATAGCCTTGCCACTCTTTACCAGTGGCTTTAGCTTTACCTGAACGATGGATCATATGACCGTGATTACATATAGGAGCCTCTGGCAATTCAGTGGCGCCTAACTTGTCTTTGATTAACTCCAGTGAAGTACCTAAAGTATCCGCACCACTAACCTCTGACACGGTAAAGCTAAGACGCTCTACCTTTTCCATATCTTGTTTAGTAGGTCGCTTATCTGAGCCAAGTAATAACCCGGCACTGCGTCCATAAGAGCTTGTTAAACAGTTTTCTACCCAGAAGTCGCGGTTTACGCCTTTATCGCTACGAACTTCGAAAGCGACATCAACGGCGGCAGGGTGTAAATCATTAGCATCTCTATAGATTTCTGTAACTGCGTAGCAGTAACCCTTTTCAAAATCTACGTGTAGATCTCTAACGTTGAAGCGACACAGGGGATAGTTATCATGTATGCGCTTAATTCTTGTGGCAACATCTTCGTAATTATCAAGAAAATTAGCCATTTGCGGCCACCTTGAAGTAATTAATTTGCTCTGCAAGGGGCCAAATACTGCCATCGGTCCATCTAGAGTTATGATCTCGGCACTCCGAGCAATAGGCGCGTTCGATCTTTCCTGATTCGTAGTAACTAACGACAAGTACACTGGCTGATATGCGCGCTTTGTCATGCCAGACGTTTTCTTTGGTGTTCTTGTCTTTTACTTTTCCCCACATAGCCTTACAGTGATCGCAGTAACGATCCTTTTCAGGCTTTAAGATTTCTACCTTTATAGCTGTAGGTTTTTTAGTCATTATCTGGCCGCCTTATCCATATTGCGGCGCCATTTAAGGGAAGCGGCTAAGCCGTCTTCGCGTCCTTCTTTGTAACCCCAGTAGTACGAAGTTATGAAGGTTATTAATATGAGTGCTAGCACTCCTTCTATTACCATTTACGTAGCCCTTTCCATGTATGCTCATGGATAAGGGTCAAATCAAGTACTAAATGCTTTGGTAATCGCCGATAACTACTTTACATAATGTAGATTGGCAGTGATTATCAAATCGTATCAGTATTTGAGATAGACCCCTTGCCTGAGTGTGATGCAGATCCCTACGATCTCCATCTAGAAAAGCATAAGTGCTAGCACTGACAAAGCGCAAGCACGGACACGCCGGGTATTAGCCTTTAGGGGTAGTTATGAATAGCAGTGGCCGTATTAGAGCTACCTCTGAAGTTAATTTTAAGTCCAAGATTGTCGCTTACGTCTTTGGAGAATCGGACGCGGTAGTAAATCCGGGCGATCTTCTCTTAGTAATGAGCCAAAGCGAGCCGGGCGATAGGTTGCAGGCAAACGTTAAGAAGTTCGAGATAACTGTAAATGGCGACCAGATCAGCGCGTTACTTGCGCAAGTTACTAGAGCGTACGATCTTTATATGCTAAATGAAGATTGGCTAAAGAGTTCAGCTTCTAGGGTAGCGATCCACCCAAGCGTCGTAGAGCTTGTAACTAGAGATCTAGTAGCGGCTGAGATAAGTAAAGAGAAGAGATCAGCGCCTAGTTTAAGAATAGAAGCCGATCGTAAAACATGGGCAGTACGTAAAGCCGAGCGTGAGTTATATTTTAAGAATAAGTAGTTAGATCTTAGGTTTATCTTTAGGTTTTAAGCCATTACCTGCTAATACACCGCCTAAAGAGCCTGTCAGGAATATAGCTAGTGTTTTTAATAGATCTATAAAGGCCGCATCATTCGGGGCTTGTGCGCCTATTGGTTGAGTAACAAAGATCAACGCATAAACCACGCCTATACTTACCAAAAAAAAGGTAAGAGCTAAAGTGCCACCGATTATTAAAATTAATCGAGCGTGTATATCTTGTGGATCTAATCGATCCTTATGCTTTTTCTTTAACGGTATCTCCGAGAATATCCGCCGTGCATGTACCGGTAACTTTACACTGGGGCGGTGTACATTCTGGCTTTTCCCAGTTTGCGTACTCCTGACATTCATATCTAATCCACCCCTGATAACCACAGCTAGTAAGGGTTACCGACATAATCAATAACCCTACTAACCATTTCATTTATTACTTAGTACGGCCAAACTCAGGCGCAGAAGTATCTAACGCCTTTAGTACTGGACCTATAAATCCAGAGATAGCGGCATACGCCAGAGTTTTTACATCTGTAGTACCTGCCATATATAAAGCGCCAGCCGAAGCTAGCGAAGCCCTAAGCCATGATAAAAACATTTGTTTATATTGCATGTTTTAGTCCTAACTTGATTATTAACGCAGAGGATTTCTCAGGCGTTAAATCTATTTCGAAGTGCATCTCATCTTTTCTATTCTTGTAATCTCCACCCCAACGTAAGCCGTACTTCTTAGATAGTGCCTGTATTAAAACTGTTTGCATCGGCGTAAAAGTTCCAGCATGGCCTAAAGGGTGTTTAGTAGCATTTAGATCTATAGCTGTACCGGAAGAATGATTACTTAACTTATCTGTAGATCCTCTAACCTGTCTAAAACAGTAGCCCCAGTCATCTAACGCGCCACCTTCTATTGGCTCTATATGTTGGTTGAACTCAGCCGCAAACGTAACCAATAGGGGAGCCACGTGCTCGGCGCACCGTAATTTAATCTTTGTACCCGGTACTAGGTAGCTCTTAATCCCAATTTCTTCCGGATCTTTAGAAGCTACCCAGCCGTTACTGGATATTAAAGTCATGTTGCGAATTACTGCAATCCCATAGGCATTTAACGTTGAGTACAGCTTCTGCATGGCATTTAGGCGGTATAAAAGCGTCTAAATCCTCATCATAGGTATAACCGATACCAGCGTAGTTATAGCGCATGTTGCCGTTATATGAAGTACGTTTACAAGTTTGACCTCTAAAGTTTCCATACCAAGTTTCAGTATCTAAACCTTCTATAGTTTCCGTTTCATCAATACCTGTAATAACTTCGGTAACTATTCCACCTGTAATAAATGCGTAGTGTGCCATTATGCCCAGCTAACGTTGCCGGTACCGGCAGTTATTGTTGTAATTTTATATGATCCATTAGTAGCAGTTGATCCAGTTAAACCTGATCCGATGGTTATAGTTCCTTGTGATGTTAAGTATTTAAGAATTACTATTCCTGATCCACCAGCGCCACCGGCTCCACCTCTAGCACCACCGCCACCTGATCCAGTATTAATAGTGCCGGCGGTTGCATCACCGGGAAAACCTGCATAACCAGCTCCGCCTCCTCCAGATCCTCCAGATCCAGCAGAATGTCCTCCAGGACAAGCTCCACCGCCACCACCAGCATAAGTAACGGATGATCCTGAAATGCTTACTGCAACACCATTACCACCATTACCGCCATCATTATTATTACCTGCGTTACCTTCTGCTCCAACAGCGCCAGCTCCACCACCACCACCGCCAGTTGCTACTGCGTTAATTCCATTTATTACGGATCCACCTGCATAACCTTGATTAGCGGTACCAGATGCACCAGTAGCTACTCCAGATGCCATTAATGAACATGCACCGCCGCCTGATCCACCTGTTCCCGGATTAGTGTCGTAATATCCACCAAATCCGCCGCCAGTGCTAGTGACGCTAGCTAGTACGGAATTAGTTCCCGATGTACCTAAAGCATTAGATGCACAAGTACCACCGGCTCCTACAGTTACGGTGTAGTTTGTTGATAGATTTAATGAGAGTGCAGTTTCTAAACTTCCACCACCGCCAGTAGCAGTTACTGTTGAACGCAAACCACCAGCACCACCACCGCCAGATGATCCACCACTACCAGCACCACCACCAGCTATTACTAAATAATCTACAGTTACTTTAGGTGGAGCATAAACGTCTAAAACTCCGGCAATTATATTTAACATATTATGAAATAGCTCCAACAATTACCCAAGTATCGGTACCAGTTTTAATACAAGCTGCCGATTTATACTGTGCCAGAGTCGGCGAAGCTGATACCGCACCAGCGCTTACTACCGTAGTAGTACCAGAAGTTACTGCGCTAATTGTGCAAGTGCCTGCACCAAGATTTAACACCGTAATAACTGTACCTGTTGGCATAGATACAGAAGCGTTAGTAGGGATCTTAAAAGCATTAGCAGACGCATTATTCATTGTTACTAATACTTGGTATTGATCTGCCGATACCGCCGTATAGGTTGTACCTGTTTGGGTGTTTGGTGTAAAAGCGGGTAGTCCATTCCACATTGTAGAACTTACTACCTGTCCAGTAGTGCCGGGCCATGTTGCCATTTGTTCTCCTTAGTAACTTAAAACGTTTTGATCTAAAACGCCATAATCGGTATTCAAAATAAATCCATCTATAACTGGCTCCAAAGTAGTAAACATAACTTTGAAGCTGTTAGGAGTAATTACGTTATTTACTCCGAAGATCTGTAACGTCTTTTCTAAAGTCGATCCGCCGGGTTGAGTAGTAATTACAGTTATAGGATCGAAGAAGTCCAGATCTAAAGCGGCGATAATGCCTGCGTTATAGTCTGGCGTATAAAGATCTAGCTCGATGGAGTCGCACCGAATAGAAGTTTCAGCTCTAGAAGCGACGTAGGCACGTGCGTAATCCAGTGCTACCGCGTCGGTTTGCATTAATAAACCATCTAAGTAATAAGAGTGTAAGAAGTATTTATCTATTGAAGGTTGATTAGTTGCCACCTGTGGAGTTAACCCAGTAGCTATAATAGTTGCCTTATTGAATACTAAAACATCGTTTAGGATCCACGATACGTTTTGATAATAAATACCAGAGCCAGTATCTGAGAATACGGTAGGGGTTGCCGCTATTGAACCAACGGTAACGCTACGATCTTGGAATACGAAGGAGCCTGTAGCATCAACATAGAAGGCACCGTATTCGCTATCGGTTACAGTTTGTAGAGCGGCTAAAGAAGTGCGAGCAGTGCCGGGATCATTTTGTAAAGTAGTTAATCCTGCGTCCACGTCGCGCATAGAGGCAGGCCAATTAATTTGGTCTAAGATTTGATTAATGCGAGTACCGGATAAATCTCCTGCGCTAGCACCTGTAACAGTTGAGATCTGCGCATTTTGAGCTAACCTCTGTGCATCTACAGCTTGGATAGTCGTATAGGTAACGCTATTAACATCTTCTTTAGGGTAAGTAGTTACATAGCTAGTAATAAAGCCAGAGAAAATAGGATAAGTAACGCCGTTATAGGTAGCAGTTATTTGCACCTTCTTCATAGGGGTTAATAATTCAAAGTAAGGGCTGGCTGGATTCTGCGGATTAAAATCACCATTTTGATCGATAATGCGCAGGCTTAGAGTGCCAGTTTGAAATTGATCTGCTAATGCGCTACGACCCCTAGAAGTTTTAATAGTATCAATTTGATCTGATACATCGACGATAACAGCTACGTTATCTGCCAATACGTTAGTACCTAAAATACCTATATCTAACTGCATAGCTTGTGCAGTGGCTGGTCCAGTTGAAAAGTTAATAATCGCGTTTACGGTAGGTACGGCCATTAGAGAGCTCCTGCCGGTATCTGGCTATAGCCATTCTTCTGGCTAATTAGCATCGATTTGGCTATTAACTGTGCAAACTCATCGCCTTGACTTAAAGTATCTATAGTTACTTGTATTTCTTGTGGGGTAGCGCGTAATCCTGAAAGTGGATTAAATGCTCCTGCACTAGCAATATCAGCCGGAGTAACTCTTATGCCGGCTAGTGGATCATAGGCAGTAGTAGCCGGTGGATAATTAATAGCACTTCCACCACTACTAGAACCGCCACCGCCTGAAGCGCTAACTCCAGTTTTCATAAGATCCTGAGCAGTTACTTTAAGACCGCTTAGTGGATCCCAATCTTTTAACTTATCAAGTGATTTAGCCGCTTCATCTGTTGAAGTAGCCAAGTCCACTAAAGCCTGATCTGCGTTACGAGCGGCTAGATACTCCGAAGCCCTAGCGGCGTTACCGTCTAAAATTGCTAACTTCTCGGATAATCTCTGTTTAGTTTCGTCATCTGTAGCCGCGTTAAGTGCCGCCATTAATCCAATACGCTCTACGTCGTATTTATCTATAAGTCCTTGTAATGCGGCCTTAGCTTTAAGTGCGGCGTTTTCCTGAGCACGTAATTTAGCCGCATTTTTAATAGCTGTAGCTTCTTTAGCACGTGCTATATCTGTATCTGCTCCTGCGCCTAAGTCATAGGTAAAATTAGAAGTAGGGGTAGTCCTTTGTGTCTTACCTAAGTTCATTAAAGCGCCGATACCACTAGCACTAGCTAGCACACCTAAGATCGGATATAACTTATTAGCGCCTGTTTTTTCATCTAAACCTTTTAACTTACTTAATAAAACACCCATACCTAAAATTGCATCGGCTACGGCAGTACCAAACTTCTCCATATTGCTAGTTGCATTACTAATACTTTTATCATCGCCTAATATAGTTAAAGCATCTAAAATCCCTTTGCCTATAGTTTCTGATACGTTTTGAGAAGCTACTTTTAACTGGTCCATCTTGCCGGCATAAGTTTCTAATCTTGCCAAAGCCTGACCTGAAAACTTACTACTTAATTCATCTAAGATTTTATTCATATCACCACTAGCTAAAGTGGCCTTACTTAATCCTGCACCTAATCTTGTAAGAGCTGTAGTCTGACCCGAGAATCCTTTAGCCATAGCGGCGCTTACTTCCGTAACGCTTTTACCAGTTGCCGCAGATACGTCTAAGGCAACGGCTAACGCTCTTTGGCTTTGGGTTAATGATCCACTAGCTGTAAGAAGTGTCTGTAATGCTGGTCGTAATTGATCGTCTAATACGCCTGTAGCCTTCTGTAAGTTTGCTATGTATAGCTCTACACCCGGAGCAGAGAAGGCGTAACCGGTATTCTTTAATTGAACCTCTAAAGATTTAGCGGCCTTCTCATCTGCCATAAAGGCTTTAACTGCATTTTTACCGTAATTAATTAAAGCGGCCGCGCCTAATGTAACGCCTAAAGTTCTACCTAAACTTCGAATACTCTTTTCAAAACTAGATATCTCTTTCATTCCCTTTTTAAGGGCTTTACCATTCCAAGTTGCCGTAGCGGCTACGAATATATTGGCCATTACGCAACCTTCTTAACTTTAATTGCCGTCATGCGGTTAAAGTCTGTAGCAGAAGCGTTAATAGCCGCCACTATTGCCTCGTAAACCTTGCCGCTATCTTGTGCCCAAGCCTTGTAAATTAATCGGCCTTTAGTTTTACGGCCACCGCTTCGCACATCTTTAATCTTTGGCTGAGAAGTAACAGGCTCTAGAGCTGTAATAAACTGCTCGCTAGCGAAAGGGTTATTAGATTTATATTCTTCAAAGGCTCTGCTCTTAGGTGATCGCTTAGAATATGTACCACTAGCGCCTTTAGAAGTAACCATCTGAAAAGGTGCTCTACCTTTAGGATTTAATCGTCCGGCTGTTTCATAGATAGATCCTGCACGGCTAACGTTATATACGTAGTTACTTACCTTAAATCCATTTTTAGTAGTTTTATTTTCACCAGGATTATATCCAATACCTGCTCTAACTACTGAGGCATCATATTTGGGAAAAGGTCTGTAGTTAATATCTTCCGACGATAGGGGCTTAACCCACCCTGATAATACGGAGCCGTTATTAGCGACCATGCTTTTAGCTTTAATTGCTACACCGCGCATTAATGGATCAATAACTACGCGGATCTTATGGCGCATATTTTCATCAATAAAACTAAGACCATTAAGAACGTCTTTAACGCCTACCACGTGTAGCGGCTCTGGCATTTTTTAACTCCTTAACTCTATCTTGAAGGACTTGTACGATTGCTCGTAGCATGTCTTGATCCATATCTATAAACTCTTTAGGCGCGATCCCGGTTTCCACCGAAAGGCTTGCGATCGTATAAAGAAAACTATCGCGCCCTATTAGTTTTTTGCTTCGTCCAATACCTCTACGGTTTCTAAGGTGTCTATAAACTCGACACCAAAGATAGGTACAGTTACGTTAGCCCTGCGTAAACATTCCCAAGCTAGCCAGAAAATATCGCTTTGCTTTTCATCTTCACGCAGAGCTTTACTAATACCCATTCCTCTTTTAATTTCGAAAGCGTATTCAACACCCGGCGTAATCTTGTGCTCGCTTACTTCGCCGTTAGCCCTTGTTATCTTTAGCTTTGCCATTACTGCTCCTTAGAAGGTTCCTGTAGTGGTTTGTACTACTGTGGAATTACAAGTAAAGGAGATAGAAGCATTATTAATAGATGCTACATCGCCGTTAATTGGTGTTAGGTTATTAATTAAAATAGATACAGTGTATAAAGGATTAGCGGCTCCTACGGCTGTGCCTTTAACCGGTATTAGTACTGCGGTTACGGTTGTACCGTATGCCGCTTGTAATGTTGGTGTTACTTGTGAAGCTGCAAAATCGTTGAAGAAGTCGATGGATAGTGTCGAAGCCTCGAGCCCCTTAGTAAATCGATGTGCGTTATCTCCAAGACTTGTGATTTCTAGTTCATCGAAGATTTGTGAAAGTGTTACGCTAGATACGTGGTCGCTAATATCTACTGAGTTGATTTTAACGCCAACGGTCGAGTTGAGCATTACTGCCATGATTATTCCTCTTTCTCTGCGATTGGCGCAGCTTTAGATTTAGGTGTTTCTTTTATCTGACCTGTTCGAGCCAGAAAATTATTTTCGTTCGGATCGTGTACTTCTGCCATGTTAGCTCCAAGTAGTTAGGGTTGAGATTGAGATAGTGCAAGTTAATAGATCACCACTAGCCGCGTTTAAGATTGACGGTGCGGATACGCTAGTAACAGTTAAGGCCAAGCTAGAAGCGGCTATCTTGTTAAAGACGGCCACTAAGAAGGTTTCAATACTTGCTAGGTTTCCTTGATTATCAAAGGCTGGTACTGCTATTAAAATGTTAAAGGTCGCTAAAGGTGCGATGGTTGAGTAATCGTTATTAGTTGGAGTTATGTAAGGATCTCCGGGAATTACGTTTACGCTGTTAGCTAATAATGTTGGAGCTGGGTAAGCGAATGTGCTCCAAACACCGGCATTGGCTAGATCTGTCGCTAGTGTGCCTCGTAAGGTTGTAATTGCGGCTGGCATTTATCAGCCGATCAAAGCTAGGGGATTGGAGTACGGCTGGATTAATCCACGTACACGGTTAATTAATTGATAACCCATTCGATACGGTGATGGCGAATAACCGTCCATTCCATTACCGCCGGTTTGTGAAACCTGCCGGGCCTGCCATATATCTACGGCGATAATCATCGCGGCTTGACGGATTGCCGGCGTGTTTGCGTAGCTGGCTGTCTTGTGGTCGGGCCCGGTTGCCGTGCCATAAGGTAGTACGCGATGGAAAGGTTCATCGCTAGCTACCTTCGAATACTGGATAAAACTATAACCGCTTGGATAAGTTTGATATGCCCAATTCCACCAGATAGCGGGTAATAAGTTAGCAGTGCCAGTTGAAAATGGAATAGTTCCAGTTAAAGTATAACTACCATTAAAAGTAACACCACTAGCGGCAATAGTTACAGATTGTCCGGTTACAAAAATGCCAGGATTGGCTAGCATTACGGTAGCTACATTATTAGACAAAGAAGTAGCGACTACTGGCGCTCTGTTAAACCATAGATATTGATTTAATAAATCTTCTGCCGTTTGACAGACTTCTTCAACGGTGGCATCGGAGTAGAGCGTACCTATACCAAGATCAGCGCGTAGCTCTGCGACGGTTACATACGTGGCGGCCATATCTCTACTCCTTTGCTAATAGCTCTCTAGGGCTAAGGGCTACTAAGCCCTAGAGATTCTTACGGTTATTATCAGGTTAAGTTGAAAGTACGAACTCCACCGGTCATAGTTACAAGTGGTGCCATAAATCCATAAATGGCTACCTGTACCTGCAGATTTGAAACCACATTAACGCTCATGTAAGCCGTAGGTGATTCGAAAATAGTTACAGCTTCTGGCACGATAATAAATGCAGAGCCGTCGATAGTTGTAGAAGGAAGATCAACATCTACTGAGAAGTTAAGGCCTAGTACGTTGCCCTTAATTCCTGTAGGAGTAGTTAGACCGCCTGCGTTCATTGGATACTGTGCGTTAAAAATTGGTCGGCCAGTAGTATCTACAGCGCCTAGCAAAGTGCTCCAGTGTGAAGTACCACCTACGTAATTCTGCGCGAAGTATGAAGTCGCCTTATATGCGGCTACCGGTTGAGTAGATGCGTAAGAGATTAATCCTGCGGCATCTGCACCTGTAGTTGAAGCGTTAGTTGAATTAGTAGTTAGGTAAGTAATTGCGGCTTGGTTAGTAGCTTTTAAGTAAGCTCGCTCAAGTTGCAGTGTGAGTTGGTCATAAAATGCCGGTCCAGACCTAGAAATGAGCTCTATGCTCATAGTATTCATACCTGAGTACTTAGCCACAGTTGCGCTCATAAACTCAGTAACCATTCCGGTATTTTGAACTGCACCGGCTTCTGGCTCAACGGTTACTACTGGAGCTACACCATTTCCGCCACCGGCAGAAGTTACAAGTGTAGGCACAATTACGTTCATACCTTCAGAAGGTAATGCCGCTTTAGTACAAGCATCGATAGTACTGCGTCCGAAGTTTGTATTTGAAACTACGTTACGTAGATATTGGTTAGGAGAAAATGCAGGGTTAGTTGTGAAGCTGTCATCGGCGGCTGTAACCCATAATCTGGATTCATCGTTACCCATAGCGGCTTTAATTTTGTGCTCTGTGTAACGGCCCATTGAAGTAATGCCGTGTCTAACAGTTTGCGTAATATGTGGAGCTGTAATTATTGGACGTGCGGCTTCTACTGTTGGAGTAGTCGCTTCCGCCGGTGTATCTGTTGGCTCTGGAGCTTTTACGTCCAAGATAGCCTCACTTTCGGTAGTTGGTTGAGTTGGTACTTCTTCCGCTTCGCTTTCGCTAGCGGCCACCTTAGTTACTACGGCGTCTGCGTATGCAGGGCTTTCGACTAAGGAAACTTCTTTCATTACTGCGCTAGATACGACTAATACGCCGTCTGCGTTTTCTTTCGCTTTTAATACATCTACGCCGATAGATAGAGAACTAATTAGATCCTCTGCGGCTAAAGTTAAATAATCTGTACCCTTAGAGCTTGCACTAATTTTGAAAGTGCCATAGATAGCGTCCTGAGTAACTTGGAAGTTTTGTGCGCGACCGATTGGATCTGTTTGGTTATGTTGCGCTAATAATTTAACACGGCGCGCTTCTGGTATCTGTACGCTTCCGCTTTCAAATATAACTGGGCCTGCGCTTGTGTTACCAATTTTATTAAATGGTAATACGACGCCTGCAATTATTCGACGCTGTACGTCGCTACTTTCGATATCGCTAGCGAAAGTCAAGTGTGTAATTTTTTCCATTAGTCTTGTACCTCGTTTATGTCTGGGTTCATGTTGCCATCTGGAGTTAGATCTTCCATTTCCTTAGCTTGATTAACATCAATTAAGCCAAGTGTTAATAACTTTTCAGTTACTGCTAAGCGCTGTAATGGATCAGCACGTAAGAACGTGTCATCTACTGCGAACTTCACTATATTTCCATTAGCAGTAATATCGTTCATAGATAAGCGATTTTCTATAGCTGAAATAAATGGCTGTAGGGAATAGGCTACGAACTCTTTACGTCCATCTAGGATATTTTGATAAGTCATAGAGTTATTCATATCGGCTGAGATCATGTACGCCGGTACATTCATCGCACGTGCTATCTGTGTAGCTAAATACTGTGAGGCTTCGTTATACATCATATCTTTAGGGCTAAAGCCTGTAGTTTCATAACTTAAAGTAGAAGTTAGGTAAGCCGTGCTACGCGATTGACGTGCGGCTTTCCATGATCCAAGTAATCCGCTAATTTGTTGCTCTGGTAAATCTGCGCCAGTATTTTTAATATAACCGGTAGGCATCGGGGTAGCGGCGGCAACAGAAGCGGCCTTCTCTAAATCAAGTGCGGCTTGTATTGTGCGACTTGCAGTTATTAAAACTCCATTAGTTAATCCTTGAAAAGTTACAAGTGATCCGATACCAGACATCGGACAGCGTGCGCCATCAACAGTATAAAACTCTACCTGTGTACCAAACTCATTAGTAGTAGTAGTTACGCGATTATTAGCTACCCATTCGAAACCCGAAGGGCGTCCATCGTCGGCATATTGAGAAGTTACTCTCCAGAAACAGATCCCATACATGATTAAACTGTCGATGGACCACGCCATAGTTACAGATCTTGGCTGTCTAATATCAGGTTGATCTAACCAAACTGGCTTAGCTAATTCTTCACCTGTAGATTTTTTATATAATTCTAAATCTAAAGATGCAATAACACCGGCAATTAAATTACGACAACGTGCAACTGCCGGTACTTGCATCGCCATATCGCGAGGTAATACGCCTAACCCGACGTTAGACGTAGCTGTACTAAAGTATCCATAGCCATACGCACTATCCATAATGGCAGGGGCGTATTGTGCCTCTACCTTCTTAGTATCTGGACGCAGGCCCAAAGTTTGTAGTAATCCCATGAGTTAAGTTTTTCGTAAATGTCAAGCACATTTCCCGTTATCTGCTCACGTGTCGCTATATATTTTTGCCTGCTCCTGTGGCTGTACTAGCACATGGATTACCATCGCTAGGCCTATAGCTATATCTACCGGACCTGCGGATTTCCTTCTTACGATTCTCCATGAACTATCGTTAGTTTTAGCGGCGCAGTTATTCATATGTTGGATTAGCGCATCTTGGCCTGAGTGGACTAATCGGCCATTAGTAAGCTGATCGTGAAGATCCGAGCAGGCCTGATAGAAACTCTGGCCGCTAATATCTCGAACTGCTACGCCGGATCTTTCAAGCCGTGAAGCCACCGAAGCGGTCGTATATTTATCAAAGCAAACTACACGCGGATAATACATATCGCACCATTTTTTAATAGCGGCAGCTATTGCTAACTCATCTACGGCTATCTGACTATGGAAAGTTTCAAGTACGCAAACTCCAAACTTTCCTTCTGGCGTAACTTGGCCCATGACTAAACTTGCATCTCGACGGCTAGGGCTAATATCAAATCCCATCACAGTTAATGGACCAGGAGATAGGATTAAATCTTTATTACTTGTAGCTTCAACCGCGCCATGAGGCCAGGGGCTTTGAAGACTATCTATCCACTGGCAAAGCGTTTCCGTGCGAAAGTTTTCCACGGTATTAACTGATAACGCTTCTTCGATAGCTTCTTCTGTAATCATTATGCCCAAAGATGGATTAGCCATAGCCCAGCCTTTACGATCATCAAGCGCGGCCCATTGTGGCGCTGAGTATTCATAGAAGCCAAAGCTCTCAGGCGGATTACTTAAAGCCTTTTCTCTTAAATCATTTAAGGTAATGCTAAAGGCGTCGCCTGCGTTTGACGATAGATACGTTTGCGAATTAGGTCGAGCACGTGTTACCGGTAGAGCGGCCGCAAAGGCTTCGGGGTTTATTTCGCGTATTTCATCGATCCAAAGGAAGTCCGCCGTCCTACCACGTGATCCATCTCTGGTAGCCGCTACTACGTCGAGCCGATTACCGTTACGCATCTCTATACACTCAGTACCGTTTGCGTATCGGATCTGTTTTACCAGTTTGCCTAGATGATCGTGATTCTCAAAGATATTACAAATATCCCGAAAGTTAGTTAAAGCCATCGAGCGGTTAGATGACATTATGAGCTGATTCTTTTCTCCAAAGAGTACTAAACCGGCTATTGCACGCATACGCCCAATATGGCTCTTACCTACTTGTCTGGCCGCTATTAAAAGCGAACTGCGTCTTATGAACTTGTGATCTTCATCGATACTGAGTAAATCATCTAATACATAGCGTTGCCAATCCATTAATGGCATCTGTATAGATTCTGCTAGCTCTGCTACTTCAACACCTCTGTTAATTGTGTTGAGCGGCTTATTTTCTAAGCGTGGTTTAACCGCCCCTCGTAAGGGCTGTTTAGCTTTGGCTGACATTGGCTTCAATTCTGCTTAGGTTGGCCGAGAGCCGGACCAGCTTGGACCGTTGCGGTCATTTTTGGAGAGGTATCTTCTC
>Ga0209297_1001038_pt1 | contig 16356 bp, 9 predicted proteins | sample S_130805_MF_Meta_FD_187322 | JGI IMG/M metagenome (GOLD analysis project Ga0209297, IMG submission 187322) | Freshwater microbial communities from Lake Simoncouche, Canada to study carbon cycling - S_130805_MF_MetaG (SPAdes) (version 2) | ecosystem: Environmental > Aquatic > Freshwater > Lake ... | reverse complement strand
TCGGCGCGCTTGGTCAGGTCGAGGGCTTCGGTCGTGGCGTTGGAGCCCGTGCCGGCCATGACCGGGACGCGGCCAGCGGAGAACTCGACCGTCTTGCGGATGACTTCGACGTGCTCGTCGTAGTCGAGGGTGGGGGACTCGCCGGTGGTGCCGACGGCGACCAGGCCGTCGATGCCGTTCTGGATCTGGAATTCGACCAGCTTCTTCAGGTCATCCCAGGCCACCGCTCCCTTGAGGAAGGGGGTGACCAAAGCCGTGTGGGCTCCCACGAAAGCGCGGGGGCCGAAGGGACGGCGAGAGGAGTTGGAACCGGTCGAAGACATTGGGCTGGAAGTGACCCCAGACCCAACCGCCCCCTGCCGAAAGAGACAAACCCAAAAACCCCGCCCAGCGGGCTACACCCCGCTTAAGGGGCCGGACCGATGAGGATTCGGTTGTTTTCGGTATCGGTCACGAAGAGCCGGCCGTCCGGTCCGATGCGGGCGCCGTGCGGGCGATTGAGCTGAGTGCCGGCCCAGTCCGCGCCGACCGCGGAGCCCTTCTTGCCATTACCGATGATCGTGCGGATCGTCAGCGTCTTCGGGTCAAAGAGACGGAGGCAGTGGTTCTCCGTGTCGAGGATGAGCACGTTGCCCTTGGCGTCCATCGTCACGTACTTCGGGCCGTTCATGCGCGCGTCGACCGCCGGGCCGTCGGTGGCGGGACCGGCCTTGCCAGCCTTGTTCACGACAACGGTGACCTTGCCATTCTTGATCTCGACAAGCGCGTGGCCGCCGCGGAGCAGCGCGTAGACCGTGCCGTCCTTGGCCGTGCAGGCCGCGCGGACGTCGCCCATCGGCGTGTGCAGCGCGTCGTCGCCATCCTTCGGGAGGCCCTTCTTGCCGTTACCGGCGATGGTCGTGATCACCTTCGATGCGAGGTCGATGCGGCGGACGCGGTTGTTACTGATATCGGCGATGACCATGAATTTACCGGAGGGGTCGATGACGCCGCACATCGGGATGTTGAGCTGCGCCTGGTCGGCCGGGCCACCGTCGCCCGAGTAGCCAGCCTTGCCTGTTCCGGCGAAGACCGTCGCGACATGCGTCTTGGGGTCGAGGCGGATGATGCGGTGCTGGAAACTGTCGGACGCATAGATCGAGCCGTCCGGCGCGATGGAGATGTCGTGCATGCCGTCGTAGACCGCCGGCGCGAGGTCGAGGCGTTTCGCGGGCGCCGGCGGCAGCATGCCCTTGGGGGCGCTGTCCCACTTCACGCCGGACACGTACTCGAGTTTACCGTCGTGCAGCTTGAAGATGCGGTTGGCGGGCTGGAATTCGACGCCGTACGCGTCGCCCTTGGCGTCGAACGCGATACTGAAGGGCTCGTGCAGATCCTCCGTGCCGGGCACTTTGACGACTTCGATGGCGGCGAAAGCCGAAGCGGCGCAGGCGATCAGGGGGAGCAGGCGGGAGAGCATGCGTCGTTCATAGGCAGGGCAGGGCGTTGTTCAAGACCTCTGCGGGAAAATGGTTCGACCTCGGGCTCGTCGCCTCCACCTTGGCTCTCTTCCCGTGCCTGCACCGCTTCCATTGACTGTCCGCGAACTTGGCGGAACCGGCGCACCGCTCGTCGTGCTGCACGGCCTGCTCGGTTCCTCGCGCAACTGGCAGTCCGCCGGCGTGGCCCTCGCCGAACGCGGCCATCGCGTGCTGGCGCCCGATCTACGCAACCATGGGTCGTCGCCTTGGGCGGACGATTGCTCCTATGCCGCCATGGCCGGTGACGTCATTGCGATGCTCGACGGACTTTCTCTTGGCCCCGTGCATCTCGTCGGGCACAGCATGGGCGGCAAGGCCGCGATGCGCCTCGTCATGGATCGCCCGGACCTCGTGTCGCGCCTCACCGTCGTGGACATCGCTCCACGCGCGTATTCCGACCGCGTGCGCGTCGAGTTCGCCGCGATGAACGCCCTTGATCTTTCTTCCGTGAAATCGCGTAAGGATGCGGAGGAGAAACTTGCCGCGCAGGTGCCCGAGTGGGGCATGCGCAAGTTCATCCTCACCAACCTCGGCCAGGATGCCGAAGGTCGCTGGCGCTGGACCGTAAACCGCGAGGCGTTGACGAACTCTCTGCCTGCAATCCTCGGAAATCCTTTGGCCGCCGGTGAAACCTGGAACGGCCCGACACGTTTCCTTCGCGGCGGGAAGTCCAATTACATCCGCGACGAAGATGTCGCCATGATCTGTGCGCACTTCCCGCAGGCGGATGTGATCACGCTGCCCGACAGCGGACACAACCCTCACTTCGAAGCGCGAGCCGGGTTCGTCGAGGCGACGCTCGCTTAGGCCTGCGAGCGTCGGTTATCCCGGCGGCGCTTCCTGAGGTGAAGCGCGACTCCGATGACCAAGGTGAGCAGGCAAATCGTTAAGCCTACTTTTTGGACCATGATCCGGCGCTTCAAGGCTTCCGGCAAAGGCGGTGCCGCCACGATCAGCGGGGATTCGTCTTCGGCGATCATCATCACCCAGCGTGGTTTCGTCGCGGGCTTGGTCTCGTCGTTGAGCCAGAGCACGACCGTGTGCGGGCTCATCTCCGGCAGGCGCAGCACGAACTTCGGCGATACCGGCGTCCAAGTCCATTCGACGACCTCGAGCTGGTACGACTTTGCGATTTCTTCGGCCGTATGGCCGAGCGGAGCGGCCGGATCGAGTTTCGATTCCGAGGAGAAGGACGGTTCGCCGGCAACTTTGGAGAGCGATGTCGTCTCCTTGCCGGCCGACAGCTGGAAGAGGTTCTCGGCGGCCTTGGCGAACTGCGCACGGTCCTGGATGTTGAAGTTCGCTTCCGTGTCGACCGTCACGCGCAAGACGCACTCGCCGTCGGCGCGGAGCGTGAGCTTCGCGAGGAGGAATTCGCCGTTATGCGCGCAGACGAACAAGGGGAGCACGAGGGCTCCCCAAGTCACGACCCACTGGCGCAGCGCGCGGATCACTTGCGATTCCAGCGCAGCACGCGACCGAAGGTGTTCCACTCGGTCTCGAGGATGTTGCCGTCGTTGTCGAAGGTGATGCCGTGGGGCGAGGTGACGACGCCTTCGCGCCAGTCAGCCGGAGTCACCCGGGGAGTATTGGTCTGGCCCTTGGTGTCATTGACACCGAGGGAAGCGACCATCGTGCCTTCTTTGCTCCAGACCGAGACGCGGCCGGCGATCTCAGCGACGCACATCAGGTCGCCGTGGAACGAGGCCGAGGAGGGGTTACGCAGGCCCGTGTTGGCGATCATCTGCGGGTTGGAGCCGTCGAGGTCGAGGTGGAACATGCGGTTGTTACCGCGGTCGAGGCAGAGCAGGCGGGCCGGCGAGAAGCGGACGTCGATGAAGATCTTATGGGTGTTGGCAAAGGCCTTGCCGTCCACCATCTGGGTGGGGCCGCCGAAGACCGACTTGAACTTGCCGTCCTTGTCGAAGACGAAGATCCAGCTCTTGCCGTAGCCGTCGACGATGTAGATGTCGCCGTTCGGAGCCACGTCGCAGTTGGTGAGCTTCAGGGCGTTGCCGACTTTGCCCGCCTTGTCCTTGGCCTTGCCCTTGTCGGCCGGGAAGGCGTCGGGCTTGATTTCCATGACGACCGTGCCGTCGAGCTTGGCCTTCAGGAAGCGCTGCTCGCCGAGCACGGCTCCGTAGAGGAACTCGCCTTCGGCGGACTTGCGGATGACGAAGCCGTGGAGGGACATCGGGAGGGGGAGGGCCTTGATGAACTTGCCGTCCTTGCCGTAGACTTGGATGCCGGCGTCCTTTTCCTGGACGCTGACGTAGATGAGGCCGGCGGAGTCGACGGCGATCTCGCCGTGGCCGTTGCCGATCTGGGCCTTGCCGGGAGGCGTGCCGAGGAAGTTAGGGACGAAGTCGTATTTGACTTCAGCGGCTTGGGAAAGGGAACACACGGCGAGGAGGGCGAGGAGGCGGAGGGTGGGCATGGGGGTGATGAAGGGGTTGGGGTAGGGAGAGGGGTAGGGGTTGGGAGAACAGGAGGCAAATGGATTTCGGAAAACAGCTTTGTGATTCTGGTTACGCTCTGGGATTGAATCTCCTACCCCGACCCCTATCCCTACCCCTACCCCCCAAAAATATGACCTCCCTCCGTCTCCTCGCGGCTCTCGCCGCCCTCGTCGTCTCGGCCTCCGCCGCCGACATCAAACTTGAGTCCGCCTTCAACGGCAAGGACCTCGCCGGCTGGAAGACCTCCGGTGACGACGCCTTTTGGACCGCCTCCGAAGGCGTCCTGACGGGCGAAAACAAGGAAGCCTTCAAGGACTACAAGAAGGGCAACATGCTCTACACCGAGAAGTCCTACCAGGACGTCGTCATTGAGTGCGAATGCCGTTTCAGCGGCGAGATCGACAGCGGTATCATGGTGCGCAAGGATGCCGCCGGTAAGAAGGATATCCAGATGCAGATCGGCGTTTCCCGCTCCCTCAAGAAGGACATGACGGGCGCTTTCTACATCGGCAAGTACCCCGAAGCCGGCTGGGCTCCGAAGGTCGCCACCCTCTGGAAGAACAACGAATGGAACAAGATCCGCTTTCAGGCCAAGGGCGACACCTACACCGTCTGGATCAACGGCGAGCAGGTTTCCAACTACGTTGACGCCGGTTACCCCAAGGCCGCTCCGCTCGGCCTCCAGGTCCACGGCGGCGTGAAGATGAAGGTCGAGTACCGCAATATCTCGGTCGGCGAGATCAAGTAAGCTTCGGCTGAATTTCGGTCCGAAAGGGCGGGAGTAATCCCGCCCTTTTTGTGCCCGGATTCTCTCGACGGCTACCCGCGAGATCTTCCCTCGTCCTTAAAGGACTGATTAACGCCATTTATCCCAATCTTAAGACTGATTTCATTCATTTGAAGGCCTGTTGGCTATATAAGGGAAAATTACATATTTATTCGCAACCTGTCGGACATCTAACTGTCTGAAAGGCAACCCCCGACCGACCCATGAAACTCCATCGCAACTGTGAAGGAAACCACCCTGACGTTCTCAATGCGCTCAGCCGCCGCGACTTCATGCACATCGGCATGGTGGGCACGCTTGGCCTGAGCCTCCCGAACATGCTTCGCCTTAAGGCATCGGCGATCCCCAGCGTCGAGTCCTTCACCGCGATGGCCGACTCCGTCATCCACATCTATCTGCCCGGCGGCATGGCGCAGCACGAGTCCTGGGATCCGAAGCCTTTCGCCTCGCCCGATTACCGCGGCCCGTACACCCCGATCAAGACCTCCGTCCCCGGCGAATACGTCGGCGAGAAGTTCGTCAACATCGCGAAGATCATGAACAAGCTGACCGTCGTCCGTTCGATGACGCACGGCGAAGCGGCCCACGAGCGTGGTACGCACAATATGTTCACGGGCTACCGCCCGAGCCCGGCCGTCAAGTTCCCGAGCTACGGCTCGATTATCTCGCACGAGCAGGGCAGCCGCAACAACCTGCCGCCCTACGTCGTCGTTCCGAGCCAGAGCATCCCTGACCAGGGCACCGGCTACATGAGCAGCGCCTTCGGTCCGTTCGCACTCGGCAGCGACCCCGCCGACAAGGGCTTTGCCGTCCGCGACCTCCTCGCCCCGAAGGATGTCACCACGCAGCGCTTTGACCGCCGCCGCAGCATGCTGGCCGCCGTCGACGAGCATTTCCGCGCCACCGAGAAGTCCGACGCCATCGGCGCCATGGACAGCTTCCAGCAGGCCGCCTACGGCCTCGTCAGCAGCGCCAAGGCCCGCGAGGCCTTCGACCTCTCCAAGGAATCCGACAAGCTGCGCGACGAATACGGCCGCAACACCGCTGGTCAGCGCTTCCTCCTCGCCCGTCGCCTCGTCGAGGCCGGCGTGCGCATGGTCTCCGTCACCTTCGGCGGCTGGGATCACCACTCGAACATCAAGAGCGCCTTCGATGGCCAGGCTCCGAATTTCGACCAGGCTTTCGCGCGCCTCATCACCGACCTCCAGGACCGCGGCATGCTCAAGCGCACGCTCGTCCTCGTCAGTTCCGAGTTCGGCCGCACGCCGAAGATCAACGGCACCAATGGTCGCGACCACTGGCCGCGCGTCTTCTCCGTCGCCATGGCTGGCGGCGGCATGAAGGAAGGTTACATCCACGGCGCGTCCGACGCCCTCGGTGGCGAGCCTGACCGCGACGCGGTCGGCCCGGAAGACTTGGCCAAGACCATGTACCGCGTCCTCGGCATCAACGCCGAGAAGCGCATCATGTCCGACGGCGGTCGTCCGATCGATATCGTCAACGGCGGTCGCATCATGACCGACTGGCTGGCCTGATCCGGCGCTTGAACCCCCATCCGCCCGCCTTTCGGTGCGGCGGGCGGGCTGCGCCCCGCTGAAACGTTTTTATGAAGTTCCGCCACCTTGCCGCGCTCCTGCTCGCCCCGCTTACCGCGTGGGCGGCCTATCCCAGCATGTCCTCGCTGAAGCCGCACGGCGGCCAGATCGGCGCTGACGTCAAACTGACGATCGCTGGGGCCCAACTCGACGATTTCGAGGACCTGATGTTCTACACGCCCGGCTTCAAGGTGAAGAGCGTGGAAAGCCGCGCTGGCAACAAGGTGGAGCTGACCCTCTCGATTGATAAGACTGTCCGCGCCGGTAACCACGTCATGCGCGTCCGCACGAAGTCTGGCCTTTCGCATATGCGCCAGTTCTTCGCGAGCCCCTTTGCGAACGTCGAGGAGAAGGAGCCGAACAGCGAGTTCGCTTCGGCCCAGTCGATCGCGCTCAATCAGACGATCGAAGGCGTGATCCTCGCCGAGGACGTCGATTACTACAAGGTCACCGTCAAGAAGGGCCAGCGCATCGGCGTCCAAGTCGACGGCCTCCGCCTCGCCGCGATTCCCAACGGCGCGCTCGATCCGTACATCGCCATCCTCGACAAGGACAAGTTCGAGAAGGCTTTTTCCGACGACACGATTCTGCACCGCCAGGACGGCTATTGTTCCTTCACCGCGGAGTACGATGGCGATTATTACGTGATGGTTCGCGAGTCTTCCTATCGCGGCTCTGCCAATTCCTACTACCGCCTACACGTGGGCGATTTCCGACGCCCGGACGCGATCTACCCTGCCGGCGGCAAGCTCGGCTCTAAGCTGACCGTCCGCTTCCTTGAGTCGCGGGACTCCTTCGCGGAGGACATCGTGCTGCCGACCGAGAACGACGCTGAGTTCGTCCTTTACCCGAAGTCCCAGTCGCCCGCCCCTTCCGGTAACCTCTTCCGCCTCTCGACGATCGAGAACACCCTCGAGCTCGAGCCTAACGATACGGGCGAGAAGGGCACCCTTGCCGTCGCCGCCGACGCCTACGCCCTCAACGGCATCATCGAGAAGCCCGGTGACATCGATTGCTTCCGCGTCCCGTTGAAGAAGGGACAGGTCTTCGAATGCCGCGCCCTCGCCCAGATTCTCGGTTCCCCTCTCGATCCCGTCGTCACGGTGTTCTCACCCAAGGGTGGTTCGCTCGTCGGCAACGATGACGGCGGCGGCATGCGCCGCCTTGATTCTCGTTTCAAGATTACCGCTTCGGTCGACGGTATCTATACGGTTCGCATCACCGACCACCTGGAGCGTGGCGGACCTAATTTCGTCTACCGCATCGAGATGGTCGCCTCGCAACCGAGCCTGAGCTTCGCTTCGCCTGACTATAGCGTCAACGACACCAACTACCGTCAGTTCATGGCCGTGCCCAAGGGTGGTCGCATGGTGCTGCTCGAGAACTTCACCCGCAACGGCGTCGGCGGTGATTACCGTTTCGAAATCAAGGACCTCCCGGCCGGCGTGAAGCTGCTCGAAGACGCCGCCCCCGGCGACCAGTCCGGCGTGCCGCTCGTGCTCGAGGCCGCCGCGGACGCCCCCTATGGCGGTGTGATCGCCACGCCTCTCCTCCAGCCGAAGGACCCCAACAATAAGATCGTCGGTCAGATGCGCCGCACCTTCGATATCGTCCGTATCGGTAACACGATTTACTATCAGGGCATCGAGGATCAGCTGCCGGTCGCCGTGGTCGATGAGGCGCCTTACTCCCTCGAAATTCAAAAGCCGGAAACCCCGCTCGTCCGTAACGGCGTCTTCAATCTCAAGGTGATCGCCAAGCGTAAGGAAGGTTTCAAGGGCGCCATCCGCGTCTTCATGTGCTGGACGCCTCCGGGCGTCTCCTCGCTCGGCGAGCAGACCATCGGCGCTGATGCCACCGAGTGCGTCTTCCAGCTTAACGCCAACGCTAACGTCGACACCAAGCCATGGAAGTTCGTCGTGCAGGGCGAGGCCACCGCCGGTAAGGGCAACGTGTACAACGCCTCGCCGTTCGCCGAACTGGCGACCGAGGCTCCTTATGTCGCCGCCAACGGCATTCCGCTCACTGCCCTCGAGGTCGGCATCCCCGGCGTGATGACGACCAACTTCGAGGTGACCCGTCCGTTCGAAGGTGAGGCCGTCGCCCAGCTCGTCGGCGCCCCTGATACGATTCGCATCGCACCCATCAAGGTGACGAAGGACACCAAGGAACTCCGCTTCACCGTCGAGACCGACGAGAAATCCCGCGTCGGCAAGACCGCCGGGATGTTCGTTCAGGTCGACATCCCCGTCGGCAAGGGCTTCGCCACCCACCGTATCGCACTCGGTTCCATTCTGCGCCTCGACCCGGCCCGCAAGGCCGCGCCCGCTCCGGTCGCCAAGGCCGCGGCCCCCGCTGGCGCCAAGGTTGTCGCGCCTGTGCCCGCCGCCGCCCCGGCCGCCCTTTCCCGTCTCGAACAGCTCCGTCAGAAGAACGAAGCCCCCAAGAACTGATTTCCCTGCCATGCCTTTCCGTCTCCGTCTTCCGTTGCTCACCCTGCTCGCCGTCGGCCTGACGACGTTCGCCTCTGCCGCTCCTGTCGCCTTCGACGAGGTCCGCGCGATCTTCGAGGGCAAGTGCCTCGAGTGCCACAACCCGGACAAGACCAAGGGCAAGCTGCTCATGACCACCCGTGAGGCGTTCCTCAAGGGCGGCGAGAGCGGCCACGCGCTCATCGGCGTCGACGCTGAAAAGAGCGAACTCATTAAGCGTCTCACGCTGCCGAAGGACCATGACGATATCATGCCGCCCAAGAACGGCCCGCTGCCGGCCGCTGAGATCGACGTGCTCCGTCGCTGGGTCGCCGAAGGTGCCACCTGGCCCGCCGGTGTGACGCTCGCCTCCAAGGACAAAGCCAAGGAAGAAGCCAAGGCCGAGCTCACGCAGAAACTCGCGACCCTCGAGAAACTCGAGATCTTTCCTGACTCCCTCAGCCTCGAGACCAAGCGCGACTTCCATCGGATCGTCGTCTTCGCCACCTTTAAGGATGCCACCACCCGCGATGTCACCGCCTTTGCCGACCTGAAGGTCGCCGATGAGAAGGTCGCTAAGTTCGACGGCTATTCCGTGCATGCCGTGACCGAAGCTGGCAAGACCGAGGTCGTCGCCGCGCTCGGTGGACGCACCGCTCGCATCCCGGTCGCAGTCAAGGATGGCCAGAAAGACCGTGCCGTCTCCTTCCGCCTCGACGTCATGCCGGTTTTCCTGCGCTCCACCTGCAATAGCGGCGGTTGCCACGGCGCCGCCCGCGGCAAGGACGGTTTCCGCCTCTCACTCTTCGGCATGGATCCGGACGGCGATTATATCCGCCTGACCCGCGAGATGATTGGCCGCCGCATCAACCTCGCCATCCCAGAAGAAAGTACGCTCGTCGAGAAGGTCGTCGGCGCCGTGCCGCATTCTGGTAACAAGCTCTACGACGCCGATTCGCAGTACAACAAGACCATCCTAGAGTGGATTTCCAACGGCGCGAAGGATGACCCGGCCGATATCGCCAAGGTGACGGGCATTGAGGTCTACCCTAAGCAAATTGTTCTCGAAGGTAAGGCCGCCACCCAGCAGATCACCGTCCGGGCGACCTATTCCGATGGCACCGACCGCGACGTGACGAACCTCGCGCTCTTCATGTCGAACAACGACCCCGTTGCCTCCATCGGTAAGGACGGCGTCGTGAAGTCCGGCGACCGCGGCGCGGCCTTCATGCTCGCCCGCTTCAATGTCTTCAGTGTGACCTCTCAGGTGATTGTCATCCCGAAGGGCCTCGTCTATGAGCGTCCCAAGGCCATCGAGGCGAACTACGTCGACAAGGCCGTCAATGAGCGCCTCCACCGCCTGCGCATCGTGCCTTCCGGCGTCTGCACCGACGAGGAGTTCGTCCGCCGCGTCTATATTGACGTCGTCGGCCTCTACCCCAAGCCAGCCGAGCTGCAGGCCTTCGTTGCGGACCAGCGTCCCGACAAGCGTAAGCAGCTCGTCGAAGCCCTTCTGCAGCGCAAGGAGTTCACCGAGCTCTGGGTGATGAAGTGGGCCGAACTGCTTCAGATCCGTTCCGGCATCGCCGGGAACAACAACGTCCCGCCGTTCTACAAAAACGCGCTACTCTACTACAACTGGATGGCCGATGAGATTGGCAAGAACCGCCCGATCAATGAGATCGTCGTCGAATTGCTTTCGGCTAACGGCGGTACGGTCTCCGTCCCTGCGGTGAACTACTACCAGAGCGAGCTCGACCGCCTCAAGCTGTCCGAGAACGTCGCCCAGGTCTTCATGGGCATGCGTATCCAGTGCGCCCAGTGCCATAATCATCCGTTCGACCGCTGGACGATGAACGATTACTACGGCTTCAACGCCTTCTTCGCCCAGATCGGCCGCAAGACCACCGACGATCCGCAGGAAGTCATCGTGTACAACAGCAAGGGCGGCGAGACGCAGCACTTCCTGACCAAGAAGAACGTGAAGCCGAAGTTCCTCGGTGGCGAGGAGCCTGACCTCAAGCCCGGAGATGACCGTCGTCGCGTGATGGCTGAGTGGCTCGCGTCACCGCGCAACCCCTACTTCGCCCGCAATATCGCCAACATCGTCTGGGCGCACTTCCTCGGCGTCGGCGTTGTGGATCCGGTCGACGACGTCCGCGTCTCCAATCCGCCTTCCAACACCGAGCTTCTCGACGAGCTGGCCGCCCACCTGACCGAGTACAAGTACGACGTGCGTAAGCTCGTGCGCGACATCACCGCCTCGGCCGCCTACCAGCGTAGCTCGAAGACCAACGAGACGAACGCGAACGACAAGCTGAACTTCGCCCGCGCTCAGGTCCGCCGCGTCCGCGCCGAGGTGCTCCTCGATGCCATCTCCCAGATCACCGAGACCCCGAACAAGTTCCAGGGCCTGCCGGTCGGAGCCCGTGCCGTCCAGATCGCCGACGGCGCCGTCTCGAACTACTTCCTGACGACCTTTGGCCGCTCCAAGCGCGAATCCGTCGCCTCGAGCGAAGTGAAGACTGATCCGAACTTGTCCCAGGCGCTCCACCTGATGAACGGCGATGCGGTCAATGATCGTATCCGTCGCGGCCAGGTGGTCGAGAAGCTGATCGCCGCCGGCAAAAAGGATGACGAGATCATCGCTGAGCTCTTCCTTCGCGTCTTCGGCCGCCAGCCTGCCGCGGTCGAAGCGAAGTCCGTCACTGCCGCCATCGCGGCTGATCCAGCCAATCGCCAGATCGTGCTCGAAGACGCCTTCTGGGCTCTGATGAACTCGAAGGAATTCTACTTCAACCACTGATCTTTCCGTTCGCATGTCTGCTGCCTTCCCTAGTTTCCGTTGGCTGACCCGTCGTTGCCTTATCTTGGCGGCGGGGTTGGTCTCTGCCGCTTCCTGGGCGCAGGATAACGAGAAGCTGACGTACGACGATCACATCCGGCCGTTACTGGAGAACAAGTGCTTCTCCTGCCACAACCCCGACAAGAAGAAGGGTGGTCTCGAGATGACGAGTTATTCTGGTCTAATGAATGGCGGCAGCGGCGGCGCGGTCGTCGATGCAGGCAATCCCCAAGCCAGTCGCCTGTGGACAATGAGTGCGCACAAGGAAGAGCCCTACATGCCACCGGAAGGCGCGCCGCTGGAGGCCAAGGACTTGGCGCTGCTTTCCAAGTGGGTCGCCGGCGGCGTGCTGCAGGCGAAGGGCAGTGTGGCAAAGAAATCCAACAAGCCCAAGGTCGACCTCACTTTCGCCGGCGGCGCGGGCAAGCCCACCGGCGCGGTGGCCCGTCCTGAAAACGTCCTGCTCGAACCCGTCATCGTGACGCCGCGCACGTCCGCCGTCACCGCGATGGCGGCGAGCCCTTGGACTTCGCTCCTCGCGGTCGCCGGCCAAAAGCAGATTTTGCTCTACGATACCGATTCCCGTGAGCTGGCGGGTATCCTGCCTTATCCGGAAGGCTACGCCCGTTCGCTGAAGTTCAGTGCTAACGGTTCCTTACTCGTCATGGGCGGTGGCCGCGGCGGCAAGATCGGCCATGCCATCGTCTGGGACGTGAAGACGGGTAAGCGAGTCACCGAGATCGGCAAGGAGTTTGACCAGGTCATGTCGGCCGACATCTCTCCCGACCACCGCAAGGTCGTCCTCGCGACCAATACCAAGAAGGTGAAGTGTTTCGACGTCGCCACCGGTGAGCAGCTCTACCTCATCACGAAGCATACGGAGTGGGTCACCGGGACCCAGTTCAGCCCCGATGGCGTCCTGCTCGCGACCGCGGATCGTAACGGCAACGTCTTCGTCTGGGAGGCCGATAATGGGGGCGAATTCTACAACTTGGGTCAGCACGCCGGCAGCGTCACCGACCTCGCTTGGCGTGCCGATTCCAATATCTTAGCCAGCTGCTCAGCCGACGGCACCATCTCCACTTGGGAAATGAAGACAGGCAAGCGTGTCGCCAACTGGAGCGCCCACGGCAAGGTCCAGTCCGTTGCCTTCACCCCTGATGGCAAAGTCCTCACCTGCGGAGCCGACGGAAATACGGCGCTTTGGGACATCAATGGCTCGCGAATCCAGCAGGGTCAGTCGATTCACCAGGACGATATCGTCTCCAAGGTGGTCGCGCTTTACGACTCCAAGGTCTTTGTCACCGGCAATTGGCTCGGTGAAGTCCGCATGTTTGACGTCGCCACGGGCCGCGATCTCACGCGAGTTTCCAGCAATCCTCCGAAGATCGCGGACCGACTCATTGAGACCGAGAAGCGTCTAGCTGAGCTCGAACCCACCCTCGCTCCTGCCGAAGTCGCCGTGAAGGCCGCCGAGGCCCGCATCCCCGCCGCTGAGGCCGCCTTGGCTAAGGTGAAGGGCGACGAACCTTCCTCCAAGAAGCTGGCAGAACACGAAGCCAAGAACGCCGAAGTCGTCAAGGGCCTCGCCTATTGGCAGGGCATGGTGGCCAAGGCGAAGACTGCCGCGGAAAAGGCGACCGCCGCCAAGGGTGTCGCCGATAACCGCGGCGGCCTGACCTATCTCGGACAGGAAATCATCAAACTGAAGCCAGCCGCCCTCGCTTTCCGTGCCGCCGAAGCCGAACTCGCCAAGGCCCGTACCGAACTCGCCGCCGCCCAGGCCAAGGCCCGCGATGTCGTCGCCGAAGTCTCTGCACACCGCGAACGCATCGTCTTCCTGAAGGCTGCCCAGTTCAACGTCGGGGTCCTCACCGAGCAGGATAAGCTCACTAAGCTCGAGCAGGATATCGCCGATCTGATCGCGGCCAAGGCCGACAACGAGGCCGCCAAGGTGACCGCCGCCGCCCGTATCGCCTCATCCAAGAAGACTATCGAGCAGAACGAAGAGCAGGTCCCGAAGCAGTTGGCCGCACTCGAAGCGCTCAAGGCCGAATTCGCCGCTTTGGATAAGACCCTTTCGCCGCTCCGTCTAAGTGAAGCCGAGGCACTGGGTAAGATCGAGGCCCAGCAGAAGCTTATCGATGCCCAGTCTGAGGCCATCGTGCGCCTAGGTCAGGATCGCGATGCGGTCGTCGCGGTCGCCGCCGCTGCGGTCGCCGCTTACCGCGACAAATATACCACGCCGCTCCGTGCGCGTCTCACCGAGGCCACCGCCAAGGTCGACGAACTGAAGAAGATCGCTGACGCCGCCAAGGGCACCGCCGACAAGGCCAAGGCCGCCGTCGCCGATGCGGCTGCGAAATCGAAAGGGCTCGCCCTCGCTTCCGTCAAGGCCGCCGATGCAGCTAAGCAGGCCGGTGTGAATCTCGCCGCGGCCGAGAAGGCCTTCGGCGAAGCCCGCACTTTCGGTGCCGTGTTTTCCTTCAGCTATTTCTCCCGCAAGAAGCAGACCGAGCAGCAGGTCGCCGAAGCTAAGACCGCGCTCGCGAAGGCCCAGGCAGGGCAGGGCGCCGCCGACACGGCGCTCGTCGCCGCCAAGTCCGTCGAACAGACCCTGGTCGCCACGCAGGCCGCCGCAGACGCTGCCTTCGTCGCGGCAGACAAGGCCGTTGCGCCCGCTGGCGTCGCCGTCGCCGCGATCACCAAGGAGCGCTCGGCGCATCTCGCCGAACGCGAGAAGCTCTCCGCCCCCGGCGTTGCCGCCGAGAAGGATTACGCCGCCAAGCTACCTGCCCTGCAGGCTTCCCTTCAGAAGGCCAAGGATGGCCTGCCTGTGTTCGAGAAGGCGCTGGTCGCCGTCCGCGCCCAGCTGACCGAAGCCGGTAAGCCCGTCGAGGCCAAGCGTCTCTTCGTGGAAGCCGCCGCCAAGACCCTCGAGCTCACTAAGAGCGAGAAGGCCAACGCCGAGAAGGCACTCGCCGCTGCCCAGAAGGATATTCCGCAGCGCGATAAGAACCTCGAGGAGATCGCTAAGTCTTACGCCGAACTCACGCCCCAGGTCGAACCGATGAAGGCCAAGGTGAAGGCTGCTCAGGAACAGTATTTTGCGATGCTGCCTAAGCAGGCGGTTGCGAAGAAGAACTAAGAGGTAGGGACAGCACCACGTGCTGTCCTAGGTGCAAAAGTGCAAATCGGCCTGCGGCCTGTGCAAAAGTGCAAAGGTGGACGCCTTTTCGCTCAAAGGGAAACCGGAGACCGGATGATTGGCTGGGGCATTTTCAGGTAGGGCTGACCGGCCCGGTCAGCCGCGGTTGAGCGGGCCGCTCAACCCTACCCAATACAACGCATCATTATTCCCGGTTTCCGGCCTCCCTTTGCTCGCTGATGCATCCCCGCAGGGAAGGGTGGTTTGACTCTCGCTAGCCCCAGCCCTAGCCCTGTCTCTAGCCCTAATAACAATGCTCTCCCGTCGTCGTTTCCTGGAATCTGCTTTTGTGGCGGCCATCGCGGCTTCGCTGGGCGCCGCCGATGGCAAGCGGGCCCCGCGCGTAGTCCTACGTTCCTCGTGGCAGACGGTGAATATCGGGGACATCGCACACACGCCGGGCATGCTAGCCTTGCTGGAGAAATATTTCCCGGAGGCCGTGATCACGCTCTGGCCGAGCAACGTCGATAACGGCGTGAAAGAGATGCTGGCGGCCCGCTTCCCGAAGCTGCAGTTCGTCGGGCCTAAGACCGACGTCGCTAAGCTCTACGCCGAGAATGATTTCCTACTCCATGGATCCGGCCCTTCGCTCGTCGGCGAGAAGCAGGTGGCGATGTGGCGTAAACAGGGTCCTAAGCCCTACGGCGTGCTCGGCATCACGCAGGGCAAGCCGGCCGCCGAGACGGTCGAGATCCTCAACGGCGCCACGTTCGTCTATTTCCGCGATTCCGTCTCGCTCGAGACCGCCAAAGCCGGCGGCGTGAAGTGTCCGGTGATGGAGTTCGGCCCGGATGGCGCTTTCGCGACTGACCTTCGCAATGAGGAGAAGGCCGAGGCTTTCTTGCATGGCTGGGGTCTCGAACGGGGTAAGTTCCTCTGCTGTATCCCGCGTTACCGCAGCACGCCCTATTGGACGATCCACAAGGAGCGTGCCTTCGATCCCGTGAAGCAGAAGCGCAACGACGAGATGAAGGAGCATGACCATGCCCAGCTCCGCGCCGCAATTATCGCGGTCGTGAAGCAGACCGACCTCAAGGTGCTGATCTGCCCTGAAGACCGCACCCAGATGGCTTTGGGCAAGGAGATCCTCTTCGACAAGCTACCGGACGATATCAAGGACCGGGTCGTCTGGCGTCAGGATTACTGGCTGACCGATGAGGCGTTGAGCGTCTACGTCCGTAGTGCCGGACTCTTCGGCAACGAGATGCACTCGCCCATCATGTGCGTCGGCAACGGTATCCCGGCCATCGTCTGCCGCTGGGCCGAGCAGACCTCCAAGGGCAACATGTGGAAGGACATCGGCCTTAACGACTGGCTCTTCGATCTGGATGACGAGCCGCAGCTCGCGGGCATCGTCCCGGCCGTGCTGGCTATGGCCAAGGATCCGACCGCTGCGAAGGCCAAGGTGGCCAAGGCCCAGGCCGTCCTCCGCGAACGCCAATCCTCGGCGCTCGCGAGGGTGCGTGGCGCC
>Ga0209297_1001036_pt1 | contig 16383 bp, 4 predicted proteins | sample S_130805_MF_Meta_FD_187322 | JGI IMG/M metagenome (GOLD analysis project Ga0209297, IMG submission 187322) | Freshwater microbial communities from Lake Simoncouche, Canada to study carbon cycling - S_130805_MF_MetaG (SPAdes) (version 2) | ecosystem: Environmental > Aquatic > Freshwater > Lake ... | reverse complement strand
GTTGTGTATGACTGAACTGTATAAGTATATGAAGAATTAGCAGTTAATCCAGTATCTGAAAATCCTGATAATTTAATTCCTAAATCAACTTTAGCAGGAGTATATCGATACACTCGATACGAATCCGGAGTAGTACCACCTACCGGAGCAGTCCAAGTTACTGTTATACGGTCAGTTCCGGCCACTGAAGCAACTGGCTTACCGGGCACACCTGCTTTATCTGCAAGAGTTAATATATCAGCACTGTTATCAGATATTACCGACTCCCCACCGGCATTAAGTGCAGTCAGCTTAAAGTAATAAGTTGTTTTTTGCACTGAAGTCCAATCAACTGTATTACTACCAATTCCAGTAATAGTAGTTAACGCAGTACCGTCTTTCTTATATGGAGCCAACGTGTATGAAGTTGCAGCAGCAACTGCAGTCCATTTTAGTGCAATCTTTGTTTGTGTAGGATTTGGTGTTACTCCTGTATCTAAATACGGTGCACTTGGTTTAACTGGCGGTGATGTAAATTGATTAACTCCGGTACTTGTTGCGTACGACACTGAGTTATATGTTTTTATAACAATTGTAAAGGTCTCACCACAAGGTACTGACACATCTAAAAATGTAGCAGTTCCTGATACTGCAGAGTTTCCGTATTCTGTACCTCCAGCCGACTTAACAGACACATCGTACTTTGTTACAACCCCATTTGATAATGTCCAATCAGTATTAGTCCAATTTACTCTCGCAGCAGTTAATGCTGCACCTGCGACTTTATTAGTTACAGTTATGGTATTTACTGCAACTGGATTATTTGGTAATGTTCGAACTCCAAGTGGACTTCTATCTGATGTTACTCCAACCGCTGCGCTGTTATTAGAAGTTACTATATATTGATATTCGTTATATGCTAACAATCCAGTATCTGTAAACGGAGTAGTTTTATTAGCTAACGATATGCTAACAGCACTTGTAGTTACGTTATACCGTAGTAAATCATATGTAGTTGCGCTATTAGTAGTCCAGTTAACAACTAACTGTGTAGTGCTAGCAGCAGTGTCAACCGTTGGAGCATTTGGTTTGGTAGTAATTGTTACAAATCCTTTTGCTGTAGTAAATGCGTTACTAGTATCGGTATTTTCATTAACAACCTTAATAACTACAGTATATGCACGATTTACATTTAACGCAGCTAATGGACTTTGACCTAATGTTACTGATAATGAAGTTCCGTTATCTGTTCTATATACTTCGCCATTAACATCACTAAGAATGACTACATAGCGTGTAACTTGTCCAGAACTTCCACTCCATGCCCATGATACTGCAGTTGTTGTAGCAGCAATAGTACCAATTGTTACAGTTAATGTTGATGCATCTGCTGGTCCTGGCAATGTTCTCACTGTATTACTATAACCAGATCTAACAGAATCACCGCCATCGTTAACTGCAATTAATTGATACTTGTATTGTTCGTATGAACCTAATCCCGAATCATCACATGTTAGTGTTGTTGTTCCAGTATAAACAACTGGAGATATTACATATTCAACCGAATCGGAAATTCTAAATCTAACCAACTTGTAACTTGTCGCACCTGATATTGCAGCAAACGTAACTGTAAGATGCGATCTTCCAAGTAATGTATCGGGATTAAGTGCAACTGATGGTGCAGATGATGGTTGATTTAGTTTAGTCCTAAATGCCACCGGAGCAGTTGTAGCCGGTGGCGTATTATCATTATATGTAGTTACAGTTACGCTATAAGCAGTATCCTGTGTTAACGCAGTAGGTGATCCAAACGTTACAGTTTGAGTTCCCGGTGCAATATTAGCTTTAGTGTCAATAGTAGTAACACCTTGTTTTAAGATTGCAGAATACGAATTTACTTGACCAGTATCGTCTGTCCATGTAGCTATAGCAGTAGTATTTGTAATATTTGGTAATGTTACTACTAGTCCAGTTACTGCAACTGGAGGTCCAGGAAGTGTACGCACATCAGCACTTATTGTAGATAATGCCGAATCACCGCCTGCATTTACTGAAATAACATTATATCTATAATACGAATATGATGATAACACAGATGGCGATGTAGCTAGATCACCGTCAATAAATGTTAGTGTAGGTGTGCCAGTTAGTGCAACAGTAAAAATAACTGGAGTTTGCGCAACACCACTAATTACTTTAGTCCTAACAAGTTTATAACTAGTAGCTCCAATGACTGAATTCCATACTATTTGTAATTGTGATTGGCCAAGTGTTTGATCAGTTAGTTTAGTTACAACTGGTGTACCAGCAACTGCATTTGTTTTAGTCCACACATCTTCTGCTATTGATACTGGTATGTTATAGAATATAGACGATTCGTTTACAGTTTCTAAAGTTGCGGTATATTGTGAAGTAGCAGCTAAATTAGTTGAAATTGTAATAGAAGTAGTTGTGTTAGAAACATCATTTTTTCTATAAACTTCATTAGTAGTTCCAAAATTAACAACTACTAATTTATAATAATTAACTACTGGACTTGTTGATAATGTCCAATTGATAGTAAGTGTAGTGTTAGTAGATGAGTAAGGAGTAAATACTACCGCTAATGGCGCGTCTGGTAACGATCTTACAGACACACTAGTGTCAGACATTGGACCATCGCCACCTGTGCTATTGCCTTTAACTGTATAAGTGTGCGAGGTATACACTCCAACAGTATCAACATATGGCATTGTAGAAACTGTAGCAGTTGGAGTACTTGCACCATCTTTATAGATGTAATAAGTAGTTGCATAAGTTGATGCAGACCCTACCTGTATTTGAGTTTTACTTATTACAGTAGCAACTGGTAATGACGGTTTTAATGGTATATTTTCTAATGTTAATAAATCAAGTGATGACGTCTTAGTTGCTGAAATATTCTTAGCCATAACATCAACACGATAATTAGTAACTAAATGCACTGCTGATGCTACTAGACCAATTACAGGAACCGTAGTAGCTGACCTTGGTAAGTCGCTTGAATCCCATCTTAGTACATTGTCAGGTACGCTGTATACCTGAACTCGGTAATAATCAACTTGTCCGTCAATTACTAGACTTTGATATGCTTTCCAAGTAACTGTAACTGATGTTTGAGTTATGTTTGTTAACGGATCAACTAGTAACGGCGGTTTTGTAACAACAGGAGGCATGATGTTAGATTTACCATGACCATTATGAAGTGATATAATAGTACCACTTGTTCGAGAAACTTGAAATAATATCCGAACGTCATCGTCATTTAACGAAATTGGTCCGGATGCTTTATTTAACTCTGTGCGAACTTGCCCCATTGAAATTGCATTGTATTCTAATGGCAATGTCATTATTTGATTCCTTTTAACTCATCAATTTGAACCTGTTGTGCTTTTATGCATTCGATCAATAACGGTATTAACTTTTGGTAATCAACTGCTAAAATTCCGTTATCTCGTTCGTGTACTGCTTCAGGAAGTACTTCAATTACTTCCTGTGCAATTACACCTACATCGTTTGATTTAACTAATGATTGATTTTGGGTTGCATAATACTCTGCAGTCCACTTAAAGGTATTTCCTGATAATTTAAGTAGTTTCTCAATTGGATTAGCAATTGGAGTAATATTTTCTTTTAATCTTTTATCAGAACTGTTATACGCAGTAATATTCTGCAACGCAGTAAGATCATGTTTACAATTTACTACACTACCAGCAGCTGTCGACCCGATGTTAACTATAGTTGCAGCTCCACCAATATTAAGAGTAGTTGCAGTAGTATTAATTAGATCAAAGCTTCCAACAACTGATGCAGATATAGAATCTGTAAAAAGAGGAGCAGTTGCAAAAACTAACTTCCCAGTACCAGTAGTATCAACTGCACCGACATCAGCTAAATTAATGTAATCTAAATATGCTAATCGACCTAAATCAGCATTAGTTGGTACTTGATGTGGTCTATTTCCTATAAAACTACTCATTGTTGCAACCCTTTTAACGTTTTAGTTTTGTATGTTTGTTTCATTATTTATTCCCTTATTGCATTGTAAGTACTAACAATTCATTACCGCTTAATTGTTTTGCGTAATATGTAAATTTTGTAATGTATTGTGTACCGACTCCATTACCAAATTTTAACATATTAACATCAATTGGAGCTGCAAAATTGCTATCATCAACAGCCGCTGGCTGATTATTAAACGTATATGTTGCAGGAGATGTTGCAGGATTTAAACCATAACTAACTGCATGAGTTACAATTGTGTTTAACGTTGACGTTGTATAACCAGCAAAATCAAACTGAACAGTTGAGGTGTTAGTTTTACAAACCGAATTATATACAATGCTTCCGCTAGCCGAATTACATCCAACTTCAATGTACGATGTTACTGCAGGTGAAGTTTGAATTCTAGCACCGCCGTAATCAGCAAATCCGTCATTAATACCTAACGCAGTATGTGATAACACCATAGTACCTTGTGTCTTACTATACCAACTAGAAAAATTAGTTCCAGTTACATTAACATCTTCTACAGTTCGAAGCACTGGTGTTGCTAGCGTAGGAATATAACTTGTCATATATTTACCATCTTCAAGTTGCGCTCCCCATAATACAACAGTAGTATCAGTAGATGCAAACTGTAAACTTATTTTATTTGTAGGTGGAGATTCAGTAAAGCTAAGTCGAACTAGCGATGAAATATCATATGTTGATTCATCTATTACTGTCCAATTCATACTAGTTGAGAATTTATAACTTATTGCGCCAACTCCTGTAACTCGTTTAATCCATATTGAGAATGTTTTAAACCCACTACCCGTTGTCGAATCGTTAAACACTAATTCTGCATTAGCAACATTGGCAGTAAATTGATATGCAAACCCTATACCATACGGAGTTAAAGTATTTGATGTTGCGCGTGTCATTGACGGATATGTCCATGACGAGAACGATTCAGATCTTGTTAAATAATTTGTTCTTGCTTCTTCAAGTAACAACCCTTTTGACTCTCTAGTAATTGGATCGTGATCAAACCTTGCGCAATTTGGATCAGCAACAACTAATAAACCGGTTGAATTATAATATGTTGCAATACTTGTTCTGCTAAACGTAATACGAGGATCAAGTGTTTTACTATTAGCAAAATCAAACATAACTGATGGACGTATTGTTGGTCTTGTTGCAGTTGCAGTAATCCCTGTTGCAGACATTATTGAACTACCTAATGTTAAGTCAATTCGGCTGTTTGTTGATAGTGCCCATTTTCCAATTATAGTACCTTCAGTAGTTGCATCACCAGTTGATAATGTTTTAGATTTTAATACACTAGTAGCTGCAGTAACATCTAACGTACCTGCAATTGCTACATTAGTAGATGATGCCGCGCCACCCGATGCAACTATAAAATCAACGTTGCCAGGTGTAGTAAATTTAACTTGTCTGTTTGGATTAGTATCGTCAACATTATATGTATCAATGATAGTATAACCATCAACTTTTAAACCTTTAACATTAATAACACCGTTAGTATCTGTCTGAACAATACTAGATGCTCCGCCAACTTGTGTATACGGAACTACTTCATATGCAGTTGCCTTACTGCTAACTACTGTTTTAACTGTCATTACACCAACTGATGTAAATGTTGCATTTTTAATACCGTCGCCATCAAGTACAATGTCACCTGTTGAAACTTCAGTAACTGCACCGGTTGCATTAGTATAGTTACCTAACATTTTCTTAGCAGCAACATGTTTTATTTTAGAAATATCAATACCGTTAGCAGATGTTCCAGTTTCTAAATCAATCCACCCATTAGTAGATTTAAACACTGCACTATTATACGTTGATACACCTAAATCAGATTGCAGATTAGTTGATGCAGCTCTTGCCACTGCTTTAACTAAGATTAACTTGCTTTGATCTATGTCAGCAGTTAAACTAACCATACTGTTAACAATTTTAGCAGCCCCAATAGTTGAAGTTAATGTAGCATTAGAACCAACTACTACATACGCAATAGTTACATCGCCAGTTAATGTTGAGTTAATCCATTTATTTGGTCCAAGTAACCCAGTGTTTCTTTGTACTAGTAATTGAGCATCAACTAATGTAGCAGATGTTATTGATACATCTCCTAATTCTGATATTGCATTGTTACTAGCAATTAATCTATCAACATACCCTTTAGTTGCAGCATCTTTTGATTCAATATCAGGTACTAAACTTGGTGTTTTAAGATTAGTAATTGCATTGTTACCCATTGATAAATCGCCAGACATAACAAGCGATCCGTTTAATGGTAAAAACCCCGGACCAATCCATGTAGAGAACGGAACTGCAGATCCACCGTGGTCTAACCCTAATCGTTTGTCAATGTATCCACGTACTGCACTTTGTACTGGTACCGTGTCAGCAGCGTTGTTAGTTAATGAAGAGTCTGATGAAAATTCATTTACTACAACACCTCGACTAAATCCAAAACCTTCAATATTTGATAATGAAATCTTAGCACTAAATGTTACTGTTCCTGTACCTTGATCTACTGAGAAAAACCGCCCTACTCTAAATATACCGTCTTGGTTGGTTGAAACATAGAAACAACGACCTACGCCTTCGTCCAACGTCTCGCGTGATGCATTACGAGGTAAAGCAGGATCACCGTAAATTGAATATGGAATATTTGTTGTACTATATCCGCCTGTTCCAATATCGCAGAAATCATGCCCAGTTGCACGACATGTACTAATACGTGTTGTTACTTGTGCAAGTGAAGTTGATTGATGTCCAATTTTTAATGTATACGACGAACTACGACTAAAAGGTTTACTAATACCTAAATTAGAACTAGTTCCAGATGCTAATGTATCTGTTATTAGCGTAGGATCTACTATATCAAAAACACCCGGATTATATGGATAAAATACAGTAGCACTTGTAGCTGTTGCAGATATTACACGAACAAATCCATTATATAATGCGTTAATGTTTCCTTCAACTTTAAGCCATGAATTGTCTGCTAGTGTTGTAGCTCTTGCATTAAATTGGAAAGTTACTGAATATCCGGTTGCGTTAGTTGACGAAGTTGGTAACGGAGATGTAAGTACGGTAGATGTAGTACCTAAAATTTCAGCTCCCGGATTAACAGATTCTACAGGATCAGTTGGGTATAACACAGTTATTCTATTAACAGATACTCCTTCAGATGCAGTTGTATCTACATACACCGGAGTAGATAATTCAACTGATAAATCAGCAGGTGTTATAGGTTGAAGTTCATCTGGAAGATGTAAATTTAAATCCGGAATATTAATATATCCAGAACCACGATAAACAATTTTAATTTCAACAATTTTAGTATCAACAATCTTACATACTGCTTTTGCTTGTTTTGTATATCCTCCGCCATCGATTGTAATTGTCGTACCATCAGGATATCCAAGACCGCCATTTACAACAGTTATTGTTTTAACATTTGCCGCAGTTGATGCTCTAATTTGAGATCCTGCAGGAACCCAACATGACGGACTAACTGTAATAGTATGATTTGGAATATCAACTTCTTGAATAATTGCACCAACGCTACTAATTGATTCTACTGCCGAGGTCACAACCATGCCAACCTTAAATCCATTAGTTGAACTAATTGTTAACGTAGTTTGATCTAATACACCGACAACTTGATAAGAACCGTTATAGTCACTTAATGCGTTATCGTTAACTGCAATATTAAGATAACCGTCAACTTTTGGTAACACATTATCTTTATTATACGGAACATCAAACGTTACGACTGTAGCAACTACGCTGCCGTCTTGCAATGCCTTACTATGATACGACATTGCAGGTAATGTATAGTCGTCGGCACTATTATTTGTTATTGGAACACTTGAAATTTCAATATATCCGTTACGTGTAGATCCAAATGTAACTGAGTAATTATTAATTGCAGTACCAACTGCATCTCTAACTGTTACAACTGCAATAGCCGGGTCTTCGCTATTAATTACTACATTATCAACATACCCAGTAAGTGTAATAGTAGTTCCATTTTTTACTACAAAATAATCAGAAATATTAATTGTGCCTACAGTACCACTAACTGTTAGTATATTACCAACATAGCTAGTACATGTTCTACTAACTGCAGCAGTTGGTTGTACATATTGCAAAATTTGATGTATTCTACCATTCCATGCTGTAATATAGGTTTGTTTGTTAAGTTGATCTATTACTGCAATTTGTGTAATTGGAATTACTGCAAGTTTAGTATCACTTACTTTATACCCTTGGGTTGCATTTGTAAACGAAACTTCGCCTGATGGTGTTACCGACGGTGCTGCCTCTAATGATGGGTCAACTGTTGTTAACACAATCTCAAATTTACCAGCATCTACACCTGTTTTTGCAACTACAGATTGGACTATTTGTCCAGCAAACCCAATACCAACAATTGTTTGACCTACTGCAATAGTAGTACCGGCTGCAACGTTATTAACGACAATTGTCGTACTTGATGTACTACCTGATACAACAGTTGCAGTAATAGTGTTAGACGGATCGCCGTTGATGATATTAGTAGGATCGATCATAATATTGTAATATGCAAATGAATTATCACTTTGTAAAATTGCAATATTTGGATCTAATAGCTCACCGGTTGATTCTGCTAAATTATAAGCAACGATACGATATACATCATTTAAGTTATCGTTATATTGCAATGCAGTAGACGGTCTAGTTGGTTTAACGTTATCAATGTTATTAAACTTAACATTTTTTAATACACGAATTGATACTACTTGTCCATCATACAACGATTTTGCTAATCCTGAACTTGCAGTGTTATTATCGCCTGATGTACTTAAATTAAGTTTAATTACAATTATGTTGTTTACCCGAACAGTAGTATACTCAACTGATGTAATAATATAGTTAGTAATAATACCACCGTTTGCACTATGGTCAATTTCTAATCCCGACCCGGTAGTTGGAATATACTCATACGCATGTACCCATACTGCAACTGCAGGAGTAGTAGCAGTAGGCACCATCTCGTTAATAGTTTCACCTTGTTTATAAACTTTTGCAGTTTGCAACATATGATTTGCTAAGGTTGCACTATCTGGTAATTCAGTAACATCAAACCCTGAAGCACGCATACCATAGTTACCAAATGTGTTTGAACACCCGACACCACGTAAATTACTACCGTTATTTGCCCAGAACCCGGTATGTGCATAATATGTAAATGTACACACTTGTTCAGTAAATGCACCGTTAGATGCTACTATACCATAACCTAAATCGTTAAACATTGCAAAGTCATTTGCTAACATTGAACGATTACCACCGGTTTCTAAATTAATTGTTAAATCTGCACCGTTGTTTAAAAAATCAGTTACTTGTTTAGCAATCCCAGTAGGACCTGTAATACCTAACCCAGTGTATGCAGTTGTATTAACATTACTTGGCAACGTAGGCCATTCTACTGTAGGTAAGGTTGATGCTACATTTGGATTTGAATTTACATAATCAATTACTATATTAACTAGCGTAGTAAGGGTTAAATCAAATGTACTATCAGCAGCTAATGTTTGAATTTGATTTTCTTTATTGCCACGGGTTGGAGTTACTTCAACACCTTTAACAATTGATGTTAAAATATTACGTAATCTTATGTATGCTGTTTGATATACTGATTGCACATCTCCATCTAACAATACTGATTCATATAAATTTGAACTGTTTTTAGAAAATAACGACGTAGCATAATCAACTGTTTGGCTGTTACCGCCATAGAAAATATCATATGTAATTGCATCAACTAAATAGCCAACATCACGTTCACTCTTTTGTCTATTATAGTTAGGCAACGTGCTTAACACATAATTATCTGAAATATACGCAGTTATTTCAGCTTTAATAAACGGTTTATTAATTTGAAGAATATCACGAGCTTTATTTTCATTTAGTGTTTTAGATGCCCAAACAAAGTCTAATGTAGCACTTACACCGTTAACTAACATACTTGTTATAAGTGTACTTGATAACGTTAACCCGGGAATTTCAGCATTTGCTAATTCAATCGATTTCTCAATTCCTGCTTTAGTTAACCCTTGAAGCTCTCCAATTAACAAACTAGAAGATGGTCTTAAGAATGCTCTACCTGCATGTATTGCACGATAATTAGTACCTAATATCGCATCAGTAACTACTGCATCAATTACATACCCTGCATCGCGTTGTGCCTTTACTTCATCGTACACTAAATTGTTTGATATTGGATTATACATATACGGCGTTGTAGTATCTAACGTTAACGTTACTGTTTGAGTAGCAGCATTAAATTCAACAATGTCGTCAATTTGATAACGCTTTCCTCTAACATAAAACGAACATGGCGGTTGTGGAGGTCTAACATCAAGTCCGCTGCTTTGACCAAACACAATTTTACCAGACGGCGTACTATCTGCAACTGCACTTAATACCACTGTAGCATTAGTCGATGGCGCAACTGGTAACGTTACACTTACAACATATTGTCTACTTTCAAATCCAGTACCTGTAATTTTAACACCTGGTTTTAATCCAACAATGTTAACGATATTATTAACAACCATAGTAGTTGATAATCGTCCGCCACTTACATATGTACCAACTGCACTAGTTGTACCTTGTACTTTAATTGTAAGACCTAAGTCAGTAATCTCTTTAATAGTGCCGTATACGCGACCTGCAAATCCGTCAATATATTGTCCACCTGCAAATCGTTTATAGTTGTTACTTTGTGAAAAACTAGAACATTCTTGAATGTACGGTGATTTAGTTTTAATGTTACCTTCTGGATCTAGTACCATTGCAAAGCCGCCTTGACCTTGGAACGTTACACCAATAATACGATTACCTTCATTACATAAGAATACGTCAATTTCTTTATTATTTTTAGCAGGACTTGTTACATCTAATGGATTAGTTAAATAATGACGTCCGTAGTTAATAGTGTCAAACAAGAACCAGTTGCCGGCTAGTTTAGTAAATGCAGTTTCAAACGGATAAATTACCGTACAGTTCATTGTGTTACCACTAACTGAATCAATAACTGCTTTTCCTCTTTTCTTATTGCCACCAGCAGGTATAACATTATCAGTAAACACTTTACCTACCCAACTTAATAATGCTTGGTAATTATTACTTAACGTGATAATAATTTTACCACTAACACCGTCAAGCGTAGCAGTAATACCTAAAGAGACTAACGGTGCCGAATTTGAAGCATAATCAATAAGACCTACTTCTAACGCATCAATAATTGCATCGCGATAGAAAAATACTCTACGCCACGGGCTTTGACTTTCTCTATCGATTGGACGAATAAGTGTTCTACGCATCTCGTCACCGCGAACTGAAACGTTTGCTGGAATTTTTAACGGAAAGTCTTCGTAATATATTCCGCTTTCTATAAATACTGAAAGATTTAAATCTCGTACTGTTTCACCAAATTCTAATTCTTCGCCCACTTTAAAGAAACCGGGTTTAGTTAATCGAACTTGTATTCTGTCTTTACCTGTTGATATTGCAGGTGTGTATTTTACAATGCTAGCATACGCCTCTGATGCAGTTAAATTAGTTGACACCCGGCCAACTCCAACAATTATCTTAGCAGGAAAAATATCATTGCTTTTTGGAGCACCTTGGTCAACATAACCCTTACCGCCGTTGTCAATATCAATATTCCAAATTGCAGTACCGTGCGACGGCGTGGCTGCAAAACTAACACCGTAACGGATTATGTCTAATACACTATCTAAACTATCAGTAAATATTGCAGTAGCTTCATCTGAAATTTCAGACAGATAGCTGCCAACTACTCCAATGCTACTTGATGGTAGTATTGCAGTTGATGAAAACGCAGTAAGCTGAGTTTCAGCTTGTTGGTATCGAACTGCTGTGTGACCTGTTAATACCTCTATACCTAAGTTTTTTGCAAATGCAATACCGTCAAAAGATTGAACATAATGTGTGCCAATTGCAACTGATTTCGCGCTTGAGTTTTTGTAAAAACTTTTACCTGCAGTTATTGATTGCCAGTTTCCACCGGTAATAATATCTATTGCGGCTGCATCAACTATTAGTCCAATATCGCGATAACATAACGATTCATCATAATTAAATCCACCGCCAAACGCAGTATTAACATAATCAATAGAGGTATTTTCAATTACTTCGGCATTATTATTAATAATAACCTTTAAACTAATTGCATCAATGTATGTTCCACCAGTAAATATAGTGTCATCAACCGGGATACCCATATATAAGTCATTATCAATTGCAGTAGCTGCAGCTGTAAATTTTGTACCAATAAGGGTTGACGTTGCATTTGTAGAATCGTCGGCGCTATGTCCGTTAACGATAGTTCTAGCGTATAACGAAGTTTTACTAATAACAGTTTTTGTAATAGCCGGCGTGCTAACTATTGTCATTTGATGTGCAGCTGCCACCGATGCTGCTGTCCCGCCGTACGTAATATCATAACATACTGAAATAATTAGTTTCCTTAAATCAACTGCTAATATAGCTAAAACATCTACGTCAGTGATACTTTCATCAATATCTAAATATGAGTTAACATCATTAATAATACTAGTAATAGCAGCATTATCTAAACGATTACGTGCTTCAAAAATCCAGTCATTTGGTAGCGGTTGTGTAGTGCCGCCAGTTACATATGAATTTACTTCAACATTAATAACTGGATATCTTGGTAACTCTGTTGGAAGTTCACCTGACTTAATTATTGTGTCAATTTCAACAAACAACGCGTTAATTCTTTCTAAATAATTAGGATCGTTAATTACTGGGTAGAAGTGATCCATATACCATGATGCGGTAGTAGTAACATCTGAATTTGTGCCAACAGTGTATATAGATTTATCTAATTCTAATGCTGTAAAAAATGTTATTAAATCAGGTGTCCCAGCAGCAGAATTTGGCAACTGGATAGCCGGAGTAGTATTACGTTCTAATATATCTTTAATTGTTAATATGTTAGTATGTATTGAATTGACTGCGTTAATACCATTTATTAACGTATCGTTTCTATATTGTCTAACTGATTGTTGGTATTGTTTAGTAATTGAATCATTTTCAACAATTTTTTCTGCTAACTCACCTACCTGTGCAATTGCAGCCGCACATGCAGCACGATTAACATTTGAAACATTATTGCTAATATCATTATCCCAAAATCTTCTACCTACATATACTGATTGACTATTACCAGAATACATTAAGTCATATGCTAAACTCCAAATAATATACTTAACATCTCGCATGCATAACTCTCTGTCATAAGTAACATCTGAATATTCTGCACTTAAAAATGCAATAATTTCAGCTTGTACAAATGGAATATTTGCTAACAACAAATCCTTTGCACTCGATCTTCCAACAGTATCATAACTGCTTATTGCTGCTGGAGCATATACTTTTGGCATAACTACTGCAGGTAATACACTATCAGTTACAATTTTACTAATAATTGCTGCATTAGATCTAAATGATGCTTTTGCAGTATCATTAAGATCAGGTCTTAATAATAACATATTAATTAAATTTTTACGATCAAACGACCCATTAGACACGATATAAGTATCAGTAACTAATGCTGAACTATTAAATATTTTAATTTCGTAATTAGAAGAAACTTGCACTTCATATGATATTATTACATCATCTTCAACAGATGTTAACGAAAACGGATCTCCACCAGTTGTTTCAGGAGTAAATGTGCCGTTAATTAAAATATGACTATATGGAGGAAATACATTAGAAATTTGAGTTGCAAATTTTAAAGTAATGTATTCAGCAGTAACTGCTACCGATTTAATGCTAATTGGATTAATTGTTAACATTGATTCTAACTGAGTAGCATTTAAATTAGTTCCTGCGTTAGAAAATGCAATACCGGCCTGAATACTTTGGTAATTTGATTTATATATTAAGTCGTATCCTAACGAATTGATAACCTGGATTATATATGCTGATAACTCTGTAGTTGCATACGATAATTCAAGTAACTGTTTTTTAATAAATTCGATAGTTGACAACCATTGAATCAACCCTTCATTAGTATTATTGCGATGTAAATACGAAATTGCAGCCCACTGTGAATTAAAATTTGTACCAGGAATACCTGTGATATCAAAATGTTCAGTGTTTACATTTTCAGTTCCGTTAGCGCCTAACCACAAGTCAGTTGCAATTGCAGTTAGCAATGATGAGTCGTGGTCAGTAGCAGTAAGCTTTAACGACGAGATTTGTTTTCTAAAAGTAGTATCATCATATTCAAATTTATTAACATATTTTTTATTAATATATGCAATAGTTTCTGCTTGAATAAACGCTCGGTTTGCTTGCAATATGTTAAATGCAGCAATCATTCCTGCACTGTTATTATTATTTTCTACATTATTGACAGTATTTCCGCCTGTTAGTGCAACTGTTTGAATTGTAGAAAACGTTTGATCCGGCCCATCCGTCCATGATATACGTTGTTTATATGGACCAGGCTCTTGGCTAGCTAACGAGATTAAAGACTCAGCGTGTAGCAGTGCTGCACCGATTGATCTAAACGCATAGTTCCAATATCTACCTTCGCGCCCTGCAGGTGTTTTAAGCTGAAGATCGTTGCCACTTGACGCTACATACAAATTAACATTACTTGAAAATGTTTTATTATCAACATAGAATGCAGTAGCTGCTTGTAAATCTTCTTTACTAGACGCACCAATTGTACCAGCTAAATTGTTAGGATGATCATGCAAGTATAATGGGCCACGCATTGTATCTCCGCCGCGATATACTGCATCAACACGCGGCAATACTTCATTTGACAAATAATTACCAGTTAGGGTTGGATCATAATTAGGATTGCCAATAGGCGGCAAAGTAGGTTCGTCTCTTGCTTTTACTGGTCCTGGTACAATAATACCGTTTGCATCAGGTATACCTACGATGCCATCTTCAGTTAACCTAACATAATTTGTATTAGCAAATCCAACAGTTACTGGTAGTTGATCCAATGTCGTTTGATCATCATGAACTAAGTTAAAATCTCTAACAGCTTGATCACTAGGCGATACTAATCGACCAATAGTAAATAACCCTGCATTTAACGGAGCTCCTAATGTTGGAAACTCTTCATTAACTAATTGTGCATCACTTCTTAATGAAATAACAATTGCGTCAAGTCCTGGATCAGATGGAGAATCTTGAATAATTCTCTGTTCAATTCGTATACCTGCACCTTCAACAAATGATTTTGCAGTTAACCCGCCACTTCTGCTACCTACAATAATTTGCCCAATACCGTAGTCACACCCGTCGGATAAATCACTAAATCCAATAGTACCCTCACCGCCTTTAAAGATACTATAAATTTCATTAAAATTGTCATTAACTTTACGAAACGAGTCGCGTATACTGTCGCCAGTACCGTCGTTTCCTTGAGCACCGATGTCGATTATCTGTTTTGTCATATTAAGTTACACCCCTTATGTGAACATGTTGTTTTACGATATTTATCAAAAAAATTTTATAATCTTAATGTAAATACAATATGATTATCTCTACTCAATACATTACTACTGAATATACTCGTACTAGCAAATTAGGAGTTAACCATACATATATTCGAAAGAAAACTATTATTATGTTAAGATGCGACTGTTGCGGTTTGGAATTTAATAGACCTAAAGGATCAATGGCGCCTGCACGATTATCTAATCAAGTATACCATGTATGTAACATGTGTGATGTAAAAGCGTTTGCACAGTCAAAAGGAGTTGAGACTAGAAATGTTTGGAATATGCCAGTTAGTAGTCTTAAGAATCTAACCAAATTATAAATATGAAAAAGGAGATATTATGCTTGAATTTATTAAATCATTATTTAGAAAAAATCGTCCTGAGGAGACTAACGCCGCATCAAAATGCCCGTTCCTTGGACATTCGTCATATACTGATGAAGAGGAAGTTGAGCCAGTTACTGTAATACCGGCTAAACCAAAAACAACTAAACCAAAAAAACTAAAAATAGTCGAACCTGCTGCTGAAATTATTGATGTTACTCCGGCAATTGCAAAGGGTGTTAAACCGGCTGCTAAAAAAACTAAGAAACCTACAGTTAAAGCTGAGCCTGCAAATATTGTTCAATTTGTGCAACCTGCACCAGCTAAGAAAAAAGGTCGTCCTAAGAAAGATACTACTGTTTAGTCATGAAAAAAGGCAGCCTAGGCTGCCTTTTTTCTTATCCTGTATATCTACAGTGACTTTTCTTTGTTTCCCACAGCTCAACTGCAGTAACCTTTGCTACATCACCTAT
>Ga0209297_1001035_pt1 | contig 16397 bp, 13 predicted proteins | sample S_130805_MF_Meta_FD_187322 | JGI IMG/M metagenome (GOLD analysis project Ga0209297, IMG submission 187322) | Freshwater microbial communities from Lake Simoncouche, Canada to study carbon cycling - S_130805_MF_MetaG (SPAdes) (version 2) | ecosystem: Environmental > Aquatic > Freshwater > Lake ... | reverse complement strand
AAGCGTTTCGCGCAAGCCTTGTGCGGGTGTCATGCCAAGTGCGTTGATTGAGTCACGCATTGATTCTGAAAAGCATTCAGGAATTGTGGCGACAATGATGCCGCGCCGATTAGTGATGGTGCTTGCTGCAGCAAACGCTTCAGCTGCAACAACCCAGCTGCTTGCATCTTGATCTGGGCGGGGAGGTGCATCGAGCAGCAAAATCGTTGCATCATGCTCGCCGCGCATCGTTTCTGAAAATGTTCGAGTCATGGCTTCTTTGTCACCCCACATGAACGTGTGGTAGTCGAAGGGATTACCTACCGAAACGAGCTCGGTCAATGTCGATTCGATGCGTGTTCGTTGTTCATCAGGAAATGGTGCAAAAACTAAATCGGTTGCTTCCGACAAGTCGGCAACTAGCGATGCCTCGCCGCCGGAGCATGACAGTGATGCAATGCGGTAACCCGAAAGTGGGCCTCCGTTGTCGAGCAATTTGAGAGTCTCAAGAAGTTCGGTTGGTGTTTCTACGGTCGCGACGCCGCAACGATCAAAAAATGCTGCATACGCCTGACGATTTCCAGCGAGCGATGCGGTGTGCGATGCGGCTATCAGTGCGCCGGCTTCAGACTTGCCGGTTTGCAATGCAACTATGCGTTTGTTGCGCGCAAATGCTTCTTGGGCGAGTGCAGCAAAGCGAGGTGCGTCACGAATTGCTTCAATGAACATACCTATTGCTGTCACGCGTTCGTCGTGAATAAATGTCTCGAGTACGTCTTCAACGCCGCCACCGGCTTGATTGCCAACAGTGACCATGTAAGCCATACGCAAATTGCGTTGTTGCATCGTGAGGTTGATGCCAACGTTGCCGCTCTGTGAAATCATGCCGACACCGCGGCCAACTGACAGGCATCCATGTTCGTCTGGCCACAAGGCCACGCCGTCAAGAGTGTTGATAAAGCCGTAGCAGTTCGGTCCGAGCAGTGGCATGTCGCCCGCTGCTAGGACCAGTTGTTGTTGTAGATCGGTATCTCCAGTCTCGGAGAATCCAGAGGCGTAACACACCGCGCCGCCAGCACCCATCTTGCTGAGTTGTTGCACGGCATCCAATGTGAGATGGCGATTGACAGCAACGAAAGCTGCGTCTGGAACACCTGGTAAGTCGTTGACTGAAGCGAAACATGCAACGCCGTGCATCTCTTTACGAGTTGGGTGCACTGGCCAAATCTGACCAGAGAATCCAAGCTTTTGGCATTGCCTCACCACTGCAGCGGCAGGGTTGCCACCGATGACCGCAATGCTCTTGGGGTTGAGCATGCGAGCGAGAGCAGTGTGCGCTTGTGGCATATATCAGCCGCCAAATTCGCGAAGTAAACCGCGCGAAATGATGTGTCGCTGAATTTCGCTCGTACCGTCCCAAATGCGGTCAACACGTGTGTCTCGCCACATGCGCTCGAGAGGCAATTCGTCCATCAAGCCCATGCCACCGAAAATTTGGATTGCTTCATCGGTTACGAATTGGCACATTTCGCTCGAGAACACCTTTGCCATCGCAATTTCGGAGTCGTCAAACTTGCCATGCGCATCATTCCATGCAGCACGGAGTGTGAGCAATTCGGCAGCATCAAGTTGTGTTTTCATGTCGGCCAACTTGAACGAGACGCCTTGGAACTTGCCGATCTGCTGTCCAAATTGTTCGCGAGTGGCTGCCCATTCGGTTGCGAGTCGAAGCGCGCGGCGAGCACGACCTACACATACTGCTGCAACCTGCAGTCGCGTTGCACCGAGCCAAGTGTTGGCTACATCAAAACCACCATGAACTTCGCCAAGAACTTTGCTGTTAGGAACACGGCAATTATCAAAGTTGATGATCAGGTTGTGGTATCCAGAGTTGGAGACGCATTTGTATCCGGCGACGCGTTCGCAGCCAGGCGTGTTGAAGTCAACAAGAAAACCGGTGATCTTCTTCTTTGGACCCTTCGATGTCTGTTCTTCGGCGGTTGCGGCAAACAGGATCACATAGTCGGCCATGTCGGCATGGGAGATGAAATGTTTTGTTCCATTGATTACCCAGTCGTCTCCATCGCGTACTGCCGAACATTTCATGCCGCGCATGTCCGACCCAGCATCTGGCTCGCTCATCGCCAAGCAGTCCACACGGTCGCCTGCGATTGTGGGGATGAGGTATTCCTCGATTTGGCTTCCTGTGCAAGCGCGTAAAATATTAGAAGGGCGAGCAACGACGTAATGCAAGGCGTACGAAGTTGCACCAAACTCGCGATCCACCAAGGTGGTATCAAACGAGTCGAGTCCACCTCCGCCGTATTCGGTAGGCATGTTGCACGCATAGATTCCTGCCGCTATTGACTTTCTTCGAATCTCTTCTTCAAGCTCTTTCGGAACTTGGCCAAGTTTCTCGACAGTTTCTTCGTGGGGTATAAGTTCGCGCTCAACAAATGTGCGCGTTGTGGCAACGATTGCTTCTTGTTCTTCGGTGAGTGCAAATTGCATGGGGTTCCTTTGTTTGTTTATTTTTTCTTAATTTTCATTACTCTGCCAACGTCTTCCGGTGTGGGAAGTGAAGAGTGGCTCAGTGCAATCGCATCCAACGCGGCTGCGACATGGGGAAGTATCGGCGCAGACTTGCCTGCATTCATGTCAACATGTACCAACATCTGTTCGGTAGTCGACAGTCTTTTTCCGTTATCGCCGTTGAACATGGTGTGATGAATGTGCAGGCGCTTTGCATCCACATCGAGAACTCGTGTTTCGATGCGCAGTGGGTCGTTGAGAAAAGCTTCATCTTCGTAAACGATGTGGGTCTCGACGGTATAAAACGAATTACCAGCCGCCCGGTATGCATCGTTGTCGCCGATGTAGGTAAACAGTGCATCTGATCCCCAGCCGAAGGCCGAAAGATATGCAGCCTCAGTCATATGACCGTTGTAGTCAACCCACTCTTGCTCAACACGACATGAATAGATGTCGAGTGGCGCGGGTACAACATCGCCTGGCTGCCAAGGGGCGAGCGGCGAGACGCTGCTACTTTGCGGGGCGTTCGCCGACATGTCGACCAATCCCCGCTGGTGCAGGAAGTTTTGCGTGGGCTTCAGCAATTGGCTTGAGCAACGTAAACATTTCGCTTCCCATGGGCGAAGTTTTTCCTGACGCAGTGTCAACATGCATGAAGAGGTGCTCGCCAGTAAACGCTACAACTCCGTCTTCACGAACAACTTCGGACCACAGGTGAATCCGCTTCTCGTCATACGACGCGACGCGAGTGAGAACTTTAATTTTGTCGCCAGCACGTGTTTGGTCAAGAAATCGTGAATGTCCCTCAACGGTGTAAAACGTGCGTCCTGTCGCAAGGTATTCGGGTGTGAAACCAATTGCGCGGAAGAACGTGTCGCTTGCTTCGCTCACAAGTTGTGAGTATCGCGAGTCGTTGGTGTGACCGTTGTAGTCAGTCCACTCTGCGGGAATAAACATCTCGTGCGAGACCGAAGGCGCGAGAGGATCGAGAATTGGTATTGGGCCACGACCAAACAGCATTTTTTCGTAATCTGCCAACACTTGTCCTGCGCCATAGTTTTGATTGCGCAGACCCTGAAACACAGAAACTAAACAATCGTCGCGCAAGGCTTCAAGTTCGCGAATGGTTGCAGTGCCAGCTTGGTCGTCTGATTGTGAAACGATTTTCTCAAGCAACACGTCATCAAGTTCTGGTACGTCCATCAACTTTGTCCATGGCCACTTCAATGACGGACCAAATTGAGCCATGAAATGTCGCATGCCAGCTTCGCCACCGGCGATGCGGTACACGAGGAAGGTGCCCATAAACGACCAACGCAAGCCGGGGCCAAAACGCATTGCATCATCAATTTCTTCTGCTGTTGCAATGCCGTCATTGACCATCCACAACGCTTCACGCCACAGTGCTTCCATGAGTCGGTCTGCAACAAAGCCGTCGATCTCTTTGCTCAGCATCAGTGGGCGCATACCGATTTGTGTGTAGACCTCGCGTGCTCGTTCTTTGGTGGCTTGTGATGTGAGGTCGCCACCACAGATCTCGACGAGTGGCATGAGGTACACGGGGTTAAAAGGGTGGCCGACGACGAAACGCTCTGGGTTGACCATGTCTTTTTGTATTTGCGTAGGCAACAGGCCAGATGTAGATGAACCAAACACGGTTGTTGGCGAAGCCGCCTTACTTGCACGAGCGAGTAATTCTTGTTTCAACTCAAGTCGTTCAGGTGCACTTTCTTGCACAAAATCAACATCGGTTACTGCTTCTTCTGGCGTCGATACAAATGTGATTGTGCCTTCTTTTGGAAGTGGGGCAAGTGTGAGTTTGCTGTATGCACGACGAGCGTTACCCATAATTTCGCCCATCTTGCGAGTGGCTTGCGGGTCAATGTCGTACAACTTGACATCAACACCATTGAGCGCAAATCGAGCAGCCCATGCACCACCAATAACTCCGCCACCGAGCAGACCAACAGTTTTTAATCCGGGAAGACCGCTCATGGCTGTTCCTTACGCGTGCTTTGTGAGTTGTAGTTTTTTGCGCACGTCGGCAGGTCCCATGACGGAAACGCCCATGTTTTCCAAAATGTTGACCGCACGCTCGACAAGTTTGCCGTTGCTGGCGAGTTCGCCGCGATTGAGATACAAGTTGTCTTCAAGACCAACGCGCACGTTGCCACCTGCAAGCACTGCTTGGGCAACAAATGGAAGTTGCATCCTTCCGATGGAGAATGCAGAGAACACTGCGCCTACAGGAATTTGATTAACCAGTGCCATAAAAGTGTTTGTATCATCTGGTGCGCCGTAGGCGATGCCCATGCACAACTGAATCATTACAGGGTCATCTAGAAGTCCGTCTTTGATTAAATCCTTGACCATCACCAAGTGGCCGGTGTCAAAGACTTCGAGCTCTGGGCGCACACCAAGTTGCTGCACAATCTTTGCCATCTTGCGCAACACGCTTGGCGTGTTGGTCATCACGTAGTCACCGCCGCTCGAGAAGTTCATCGTGCCGCAGTCAAGAGTGCAAATTTCTGGAAGTAGGCGGGTGACGTGATCGAGACGTTCTGTTGAACCAACCATGTCGGTGCCAGCGGCAAGCGGCAATACATCTTCGTCGCCACCAAGCACCAAGTCGCCACCCATGCCTGCGGTGAGGTTGATCACGACATCGGTGTCAGATGATCGCACACGATCGACAACTTCGGCGTACAGCTCGGTGTCGCGGGAGCCAAGTCCTGTTTGTGGATTGCGCACGTGAATGTGCACCACTGCGGCGCCAGCTTTGGCTGCCTCGATGCACGAGTTGGCAATCTGTTCGGGGGTGACTGGAACCTTGTCGCTCTTGTGTGCTGTTTCTCCAGAGCCAGTAACGGCGCAGGTGATGAATGATCCCCAATTCATAAATTTTCCCTTCGATTCATCTGCTTGTCAGACCAAAACTGCACGTGATTGTCAATACCTACAACGGCTTTATTAGGTTAGTGCCGATGCCTGAATTAGCCAAAGCCCTGTGGACTCCAACAGATGAGCGCGTTGCGCAGTCGCGGATGAATCAGTTCGCAAAGAAAGTCGGCAAATCAGATGATTTGTACGCATGGTCGATTGCGCAAACTGGCGAGTTTTGGTCACAAGTGTGGGACGAGTGCGGCGTCATTGGACATAAGGGTGATCGTGTATTTGTTCGGAACAATGCAGCTGCGCCGATTTCGACAGCCAGATTTTTTCCTGATGCACAACTCAGCATCGTCGAGAACTTTTTAAGAAAAAGCGGTACTTCTGATGGCGCAAGCGAAGCTCTTGTATCCATAGACGAAAATGGCTTTAGAAAAAGCCGTTCATGGAATGAGCTGGCGTTGCGTGTGGCCGCCATTGCATCGGCGCTCAGGCAACTTGGTGTTATTCCCGGCGACAGAGTGGCAGCGTGGTTACCAAACTCCATTGAAGCAGTGGAGGTGATGCTCGGCGCTGCATCCATTGGTGCTGTTTTTTCGTCAGCGTCCCCAGACTTCGGTGCAAATGGCGTAACCGATCGTTTCGGACAAATTGAGCCAAAGGTTCTTGTCGCTGTCGATGGTTATCGCTACAACGGTAAAGATTTTGATTGTCTTGAGCGACTTGTGCAGATTCGAGATGGATTGCCAACACTCGCAGCAACAGTTCTTGTGAGCAACGTCAGCGTGAGTGAGTACACCCGCGAAGGATTACTCGACTACGAATCGTTCGTGTCGAGCGGTATGTCCTCGCCAGTTGCGCCCCAACGATTTGATTTTGACCATCCGTGGTACGTGCTGTACTCGAGCGGCACAACAGGAGTGCCCAAGTGCATTGTGCATCGCACGGGCGGCGTACTTATTCAGCACATGAAAGAACATCAGTTGCATTGCGATCTTGGAGAAGACGACCGTGTCATGTACTTCACGACAACTGGCTGGATGATGTGGAATTGGTTGGTGTCGGTACTTGCAAGCGGATCAACTGCAGTGTTGTTTGATGGTGCACCAACTGCGCCGAACACTGCTCGGTTGTTCGACATCGTTGATAGTGAGAAACTTACGTTGCTCGGTGTGTCAGCAAAATACATTGACTCGGTTCGCAAGGCTGGTATCGAACCGCGCACATCACACAACTTGCAATCGCTACACACCATCTGTTCAACCGGCTCGCCGCTTTCGCCAGAAGGTTTCGATTGGGTGTACACGTCGGTCAAGCAAGACGTCCATTTGTCGAGCATCTCGGGTGGTACTGATTTGTGCGCTTGCTTTGTGGGGGGAGACCCAACACGACCTGTACATAGAGGTGAGATACAAGGTCCGATGCTTGGCATGGCCAGTGACGCAGTCGGTGATTTAGTGAGCGATGAAAACGGTGAACATCGATCTCTTATTGATCAGCCAGGAGTCGCCGGAGAGTTGGTGTGTCGTCAAGCATTTCCGTCGACGCCACTTGGTTTTTGGAATGATGGCAGAGACGGCGCACCAGATCCGATGCAGCCAGGCCCTAAATATTTGAGCGCATACTTCGAGCGCATTCCTGGAATGTGGGCACAAGGCGATTTCGCATCGTGGACGCAACATCACGGAATGGTGATTCACGGTCGAAGCGACACCACGCTGAATCCCGGTGGCGTACGTATCGGTACGGCAGAGATCACTCGAGTAGTTGAACAGCATCCAGGTGTGCTGGAGAGTCTTGTGTTTGGTCAGGAGATTGACAACGATGTGCGCATCGTGTTACTCGTGCGGTTAGCCGAAGGCGATACTTTGACCGACGAATTGGTTAACGACATCAAGTCGCGAATCAGGGCGGCATGCACTCCCAGACACGTTCCTGCGCTCGTGGTTCAGGTGTCTGATTTGCCGCGAACACGTAGCAACAAACTTGTCGAACTGGCTCTAGCCGATGCGGTCAATGGCAGACCTGTGCGCAATAGTGAAGCAATTGCCAACCCAGAGTGCATTTGGCAAATTGTCGAATTGCTCAAATCACAACGCTAGGATTGCTCCGACTTCCTTTCCGAGGTAGCTCAGCTGGCAGAGCAACGGACTGTTAATCCGTGGGTCGTGGGTTCGATCCCCACCCTCGGAGCGCAAGGTTAAACGGGCCAGTAGCTCAGTGGTCAGAGCAGGGGACTCATAATCCCTTGGTCGTAGGTTCGATCCCTACCTGGCCCACAGGCAATTTTCGACTGAAAAGGTAATGAACGTGCCAAGTAGCAATCCGCCAGCCGAGTTTGATGACATCTTCGCGGCAAATCATTCTTTTGCGAGTTCGTTTGAGCACTCGCATCTCACCGGCACTGCAACTCGAGGTCTAGCGATTGTGACTTGCATGGATTCGCGTATTAGTCCATTAGCGGTGGTGGGTATGCAGGCTGGAGACGCCAAGATTTTGCGCAACGCTGGCGCACGCGTAACCGATGACGTCTTGCGCACACTTGTGCTTGCAACCTACCTACTTGGCGTTAAGCGAGTGTTGGTAATGCCACATACGGATTGCCGAATGGCCAACAATAACGAAGCCGAAATTCATGCAATGATCGACAAACAACATGGTGTCGACACCCGAAGTATTGAGTTCCGCACCGTTGACGACCAGCGGGCGGCGTTAATCAGCGATGTCAGAAGTATTCGTAACTTTTCGATCCTGCCAAAGGATCTCGTGGTGGTTGGCGCTATCTACGACGTCGCTACCGGGTTACTCAATACCGTCGACTGTGACTCTTGATTTATCGCTAAAAAGCCGACTTTTACGGGTCTTTGGATAAACACGGCACCATAAATTTGGACTATTCTCTTGCTACCAACAAACACACGTGTCTACATGGATCCGTGAGAGGGAGAAAATAAAAATGAGAAAGCAGACAATTAAGGGTCTTGCTGTTGGTTTGGTAGCAGTGTTCGCGCTTGCCGCATGCGGTAGCTCGAGCTCGTCATCAGACACAGTTGCAGCAGACACAACCCCAGCCGCTCCAACAGGCTTGGCCTGTGAAGTCACCGACACCGGTGGCGTTGACGACAAGGGTTTCAACCAGATCGCACACGAAGGACTTCTCCAAGCAGAAGCTTCGTTGGGTGTCACAACAGAAGTGCTCGAATCAGCAACAGATGCTGACTACGCACCAAACTTGCAGTCATTCATTGACAAGGGTTGCAACGTCATCGTAACTGTGGGCTTCTTGCTCGCAGACGCAACGAAGGCAGCTGCAGAAGCAAACCCAACCGTTCAGTTCGCAATTGTTGACTCCAACACTTCGGCTGCAAACGTTCAGGGTCTCACCTTTGCAACAGATCAGCCATCATTCTTGGCTGGTTACATGGCAGCAGCAACAACTAAGACTGGCATCGTTGGAACATTCGGCGGAATCAACATTCCACCAGTGTCCATCTTCATGCAAGGTTTCGCTAAGGGCGTTGAGTACTACAACGCACAAAAGGGAACTTCAGTCAAGGTTCTTGGTTGGGACATTGCCAAGCAAGACGGAACTTTCGCTGGAAACTTCAACAGCCTCGACGATGGCCGCAACATTGCCAAGAGTCAGTCTGACGAAGGCGCCGACATCATCTTCCCAGTGGCTGGTCCAGTGGGTCTTGGTTCAGCAGCATTCGCAATGGAATCAGCTGGCAAGGTCAAGATCATTGGTGTTGACGTTGACATGAGCGTTTCCAACGCAACGCAGGCAGAGGTGTACGTTGCATCAGTCTTGAAGAAGATTGACGCAGCAGTTCTCGCAGCAGTGGGCAGCGCGCTCAAGGGCGAAGGCGGCGGCACTGACTACCTCGGCACCTTGGAGAACGGTGGAGTAGGCGTAGCAATTACGTCAACCATCACTCCTGAGTTGCAGGCAGAACTTGATGCTGTAACAGCAGGCATCATTGACGGTTCAATCGTCAGCAAGTAATTTCTCGCTCGTCAGAGCGAAGTAAGTAGTAACGAACGGGGGTCGCGAAAGCGGCCCCCGTTTTGTTTTGTATTAGTGTTTGTCGCATGGGGATGGGCGCCACATGCATCTAGAACTTCGGGGAATCACTAAACGCTTTCCTGGTGTCATTGCCAATGACAATGTCAACCTCACGCTCAAGACGGGTGAAGTGCTTTGTCTCATCGGAGAAAATGGTGCTGGTAAGTCAACGCTGATGAATGTGTTGTACGGCATGTATAAAGCTGAGGAGGGGCAAATCCTTTTGGATGGTAGCCCCGTCGTTTTCACTTCTCCGGCTGATGCGATTGCGGCCGGCATTGGAATGGTTCATCAGCACTTCATGCTCGTACCCGTTTTTACTGTGGCCGAGAATGTGGTTCTGGGTGTTGAACCAACCGGTCGGTTGGGCAGTTTAAATATTGACAAGGCGCGAGAAATGGTGCGAGAAGTTTCCGATCGCTACAACCTCAACCTTGACCCGGATGCGATCATTGAAGACTTGCCAGTTGGCGTGCAGCAGCGTGTCGAAATTGTCAAAGTGTTGTTGCGCGATGCAAAAGTAGTTGTTTTTGATGAGCCAACTGCCGTGCTTACACCCAAGGAGATTATTGAGTTTTTCGAAATTGTAAAGACACTTATCGCTGCGGGTAGAGGTGTCGTGTTTATTACTCACAAACTCAAAGAAGCCCTTAGTGTCGCCGATCGAATTGCAGTTTTACGCCGAGGCCAAGTTGTTGGCGAAGTAGATCCTAAAAATACGACAGAGTCAAAAATCGCAGAAATGATGGTGGGACGCCCAGTTCAACTGGTTGTTGATAAGAAGCCTCATGCTCCAGGCGAGGTTGTCCTTGATGTGAAAGATCTGTCGGTCGTGGATGCAGACGGACGAACGATGGTGGATTCGGTTTCGTTCTCGGTGCGTGCCGGTGAAGTAGTGGGAATCGCTGGTGTTCAAGGCAACGGCCAGACAGAGTTGGTGGATGCACTTACCGGTTTGCGTCATTCGGCTCGAGGCAACGTTGCGCTTGATGGAATGGATATCACAGATGCTTCGCCGCGTGAGAGGCATGCACAAGGAATCGCACATGTGCCCGAAGATCGCCAGCGTCAAGGCTTGGTCGGGGGACTGAGCGTCGCAGAGAACTTGGTATTGACCAGATATCACGATGATGAGTTCAGTAACGGAATTGTGATGGATTGGCCTGCGGCTCATCGGGTGGCAGAAAGTCTTATCTCGGAATACGACATCAGAACTCCGAGTGCCGATATTGAGGCAAGCACTTTGTCGGGAGGCAATCAGCAGAAGGTAATTGTCGCGCGTGAACTGAGTCGTCCGTTGCGTTTGTCGATAGCTGCGCAACCGACACGTGGTGTTGACGTTGGCTCGATTGAATACATTCACTCACGCATTATCAAGGAGCGTGATACAGGTACGGCGGTGTTGATTGTGAGCACTGAGCTCGATGAGGTAATGGCACTTTCGGACAGGTTGCTGGTGATGTACCGAGGCAAAATTGTTGCTGACGTCGACCCCAGGGTGACATCGGCGATGGATGTTGGCCTGTACATGGCTGGTTCTCGTCCGATAAGTGCTTCAAACGGAATTGCGTCATGAAAATCGCTGCAACCTTTCGCAAGATAACCGAACGAATAGCACGAACGAGTTCGTTTCGTATCACGCTTCTTGCGATTCTGTCAGCAATGGTTGTCGGTGCGTTCATCATCATTTTGTCAGACATTGACAAACTGCAAAACGGAGACATCATTGGGGCAATTCGCACAGTCGGCAGCGCATACTGGGCATTGGTTGTTGGTTCCTTCGGATCGTTGCGCGCAATTTCGGCCACGATCAATAGTGCGACGCCATTAATTTTGTGTGGTGTTTCAGTTGCCGTTGCTTTCAAAGCGGGTCTCTTTAACATCGGCGCAACAGGGCAGATGCTTGCTGGCGGAATGGCGGCACTGTGGGTTGGGTTTTCCATGGATGGCCCCGGAATTATTCAGGTTCCACTTGCAGTGTTGGCTGGAGCGGTAGGCGGCGCCGCATATGGTGCGATTCCGGGAATCCTCAAAGCTCGCACTGGTGCGCATGAAGTAATCACCACGATCATGCTGAACAACATGGCCGGATTCCTGGTCCTGTGGTTGCTCAAGACCAATCTTTTTCAGCGCGCTGATCGCACCGATCCAATTTCCAAACTTGTCAGTGCGCCTGGACATTTACCTCGGTTATTCGGTTTTTTGAGCGACCGGCCAGACCTCGTCGCTCACGCTGGTTTTGTGGTTGCGATATTGGCTGTCATTGTGTATTGGTGGTTCCTCAATCGCAGTACGACGGGTTTTGAATTTCGTGCATTTGGTATGAATGCTGATGCCGCACAGTACGCAGGCATGCACACGAAGCGACTCACGGTGATGGCAATGATGTTCGCAGGAGCATTTGCGGGTCTAGCGGGCTCGGCAGAAGTCTTGGGCACATATGGATATGCCTCACAAAACTTTGCAGGCAATATTGGGTTTGATGCGATCGCAATCGCATTGCTCGGTCGCTCAACGCCACTCGGCACACTTTTGGCCGCATTATTGTTTGGCGCATTGCAAGCCGGAGGCCGTCAAATGCAAGCCAACACCGATGTGCCTATCGACTTAATCGTGGTGCTTCGCGCTCTCATCGTCATGTTCATCGCTGCACCATTGCTTATCAAGGCAATTTGGCGAATCAAAGTTGCACCAACATCGCTTGGTCAAACATTTAGGGGATGGGGCTCATGAGCACTGTTGATTCGGTAATTACTCCGCTGATCTCTGCTGAACAGAGAAAGCAAGCACGCAGCGTTGGATTCACACTTGTTGTGCTCGGTATTGTCGCTGCGTTTGTGCTCGGCAATCGACCGGGGGATGCGGGATTCAAGCTCATTGATTCGTATATTTTCGTGATTCCTGCCCAGCCATTTGCTCGCATTTTGGCATTGGTGCTCATCGCTCTTGGCGCGGCGCAACTGCTCAAGGGTTTTGGTAAGTGGACAAACGTAATTCTGAGCATTGCTGCAGCAACTTTTGTCATTTCATTTTTAGCTTGGGCTGCATCTGGTGGATCGTTCAGTTTGACAGGCATGTTGCAGGACACAGTTACGCGAAGTGTGCCGATCATTCTCGGCGCCATCGCCGGCATCTTGTGCGAACGAAGTGGAATCATCAATATTGCGATTGAGGGACAATTATTGGGTTCAGCATTTGCTGGTGCGGTTGCAGGGTCTCTGCTTGGACCGTGGGTTGGCATCATTGCGGCTATTGCAATGGGTGTGGGACTCTCGGCGATTTTGGCTGTGTTCTCAATTCGATATCGCGTTGATCAAGTGATTGTTGGGTTTGCAATCAATTTCTTTGCTCTTGGACTCACCAGTTTTCTTGCAGCACGTGTTTTGACCGACCACCCCGATTACAACATTTTGTCTCCGTTGCGTCCAATTGCATTGCCGTTGCTCAGTGACATTCCAGTCATTGGTGTTGTGCTCTTCACGCAAACGTTGTTTGTCTACTTTGCATATTTGGCGGTTGGCATTGCAACATGGAGTCTGTATCACACCAAGTGGGGCTTGCGTACGAGAGCAATCGGTGAGTATCCAAAGGCAGCCGGAACACTTGGCGTCGATGTAATCAAATTGCGTTATCGCAATGTGCTCATCGCCGGCGCGGTTGCGGGCGTGGGTGGAGCATGGTGGCCAATCGGCATGGTTGGCAGGTTCGACCAAAACATCACAAATGGTCGTGGGTTTATCGCATTGGCAGCAGTGATCTTTGGTCGCTGGAAACCACTTGGTGCTTTGAGCGCTGCGCTTGTGTTTGGTCTTGCTGAAGCAATCCAACTAAAGATGTCAAACCTTGATACGGGAATTCCATCCGAGTTTTTGTTGATGGCGCCGTACTTGGTGACACTCGTCGTTGTGGCAGGCTTTGTCGGTCGGAGTCGTGGACCGAAAGCTGCCGGACAGCCATACGACGCCCAATAAGACAGCCAATAACTAGCGAGTACTTATTTTTGTTTTGGTCTGAATGCGTTCAAACCGCCACCGACCTCAATATGCGCTCCACCAATAAGGTCGATGCAATAGGGAATGGCGGGCATTACTGCAGTGAGACACTCAGCTATCGAGCTTGGCTTACCCGGCAGATTGACAATGAGTGACGCTCCACGAATACCAGCTGTTTGTCGAGACAAAATTGCAGTAGGCACTACTTGCAAACTCACTTGACGCATCAGTTCACCGAAGCCCGGCATCATTTTGGTGCAAACTGCCTCAGTTGCTTCTGGCGTGATGTCGCGAAGCGCTGGGCCCGTGCCGCCAGTGGTAACGATGAGACAACAGTTCTCGATGTCGGCAAGCTCGATAAGTGCGCCAGAAACTGCGGCAACTTCGTCGGGCACAACGCGACCCACTGCGACCCACTCATTAGTGAGGTGTTTGCTTAAGAACTCTTTGATTGCTGGTCCACCCAAGTCTTCGTATACGCCAGCAGACGCACGATCAGAAACCGTAACGACACCGATCTTGGCAACTTGGTTATTCATCGCGGCTGAACCTACCACTGCAACAAACGAGTGTCGCCCTTGCCTTTTGGATTCGTGATTCGAATCCACAGCGACTTGCGTATTTGTGAGAGCCCATAACGGAAACCGACACGGTGAAAGGCAGCACGAGAAACGATGGTCAATCGCTCTGTGGTCTCGCGCAAGTTGTTGAGTAGCGCTTGTTGTATTGGGTTAAGCACCAATGAGGTTGATGGTGCCGAGAAGTTGTGGCGCTCGAAACCAAACCATTCATAGTCTTCGTGATACGTGTCGGCAATCAAGTCGGCGGTTTCTTCGTCAAAAATTTGGTCGGCTTTGATGCCGAGTCCGCTGTTGAGGCGTTGCAACTTGACGCTGGTTCCTGCGCGTTGATTAATTACATCGGCAAGTTTCTGCATTTCGCCAGGGCGATCAATGTAGATGCGGTGGTGATACTCGAGTTGGTTTGCGTACAACGTATTAAATTGCGGCCGAAAATGATCGTCAATGGCAAATGCGACTCGGTCATTATGAATTGCGCGAGCAAACTTTTTGAATGTTGCTGCTACGTCTACATGACCGTCGACAATCACATCACTACACATATCAAGGATCGATTGGGGGGTGCCTGGTGCATGCAAGAAAACACGATTTTCCCACGATGAATATGCGCGTTTGATTGGGTCGCGCAGTGCCGCAACCCGCAGCCATTCGGACGACTCAATAACTTCCCACTGCTTTTTGCGCGGCAAGTCAAAAAGGCGAGTGAGACCATGCACGCGGTAGTTGTGAATGGTTTGTTCCTGGGAGATGTTTGGCGTAATGATTTCTTGTGCAGCCTGTGCGTTGTATGAGCCCTCGGCCTGCGAAATGAACAATTTGAGAGTGCTGCAAGCAACCTTGGTTGTTGGGACGTACAAAACCTTGATGCGTGGCGCAACCAACGAGTAATTAATCAAATCGGGAAGATTTGGTTGCGCTAAAAAATCCATTGAATAATTTTACTCGTTTGTCTGAGTGTTCAAGTGTTTAATGCGCGCTATTGATTCGGTCAATCACCAATCGGTGTACAGCATTGACGGCCTCATCAATCGATTCACCAGTGACACCGACAGTGAGGTCTGGAGATTGAGGCGCTTCGTATGGAGCATCGACGCCAGTGAGGCCGCTCATTTCACCTGCACGTACTTTGGCATACAAGCCTTTCGGGTCACGACGCTCGCATTCCTTGACATCAGTGGAAACATAAACCTCAAGAAACGTGAGGTGATCTACTTCGTGAATTCGTCGAGCTCGAGACCGACTGTCGCGAAACGGGCTGATAATCGGAACAAGTGTTACTGCTCCTGAGTCTGCAAATAAGCGAGCAACTTCGGCGATACGGCGTACATTTTCCCAACGTTCATGATCGCTGAAACCGAGATCGCTATTGAGTCCATGACGCACGTTGTCTGCGTCGAGGACATAGTTGTAAACGCCACCACTCGTAAGCCTGTCGGCGAGAGCGTGGGCGATTGTCGACTTGCCAGAACCAGATAGCCCGGTGAGCCAAACGGTCATTCCGTGCAAATGATGTGCCGCCCATCTTTCGTTACGTCCGACTGTTGGTTCGTGCCAAATTGCCTGGTTCATAACGACTCCTATCTAGTGGTTCGTATTACTGACCTTGACCTGTGCAACCTTATGTTCGCGGCGACAGCAACATGCCGGCGCCCGCTGTTTGTCCTGTCGCTTCGTCCACAATGATAAAACAGCCCGTGGAACGGTTTTGGTGGTAATCGTCAAACATGATTGGCGCAGTTGTGTGCAATGTAACGCGACCAATTTCATTCATCTTCAATTCGTTCACACCGGTTTCGCGATGCAGCGTTGAAATATTGAGGCGGTAGAGAACATCGGTGATCTTGGCACGTGCCGTATTGGTGGTGTGTTTGATTGAGTAAATCTTGTTCTGTTGCATTGGAGATGCATCATCCATCCAGCAAAGCATTGCTTCGAGTTCTTGCGATACGCGTGGACGATTGTTTGGCCTGCAAATCATGTCGCCGCGGGTGATTGATAAATCATCTGCAAGCAGCAGCGTGACTGCGTCACCAGGTTCTGCTTTTTCTACTGGGCCGAGAGGCGAGTCAATACCTGTAATCGTTGAGGTGAGACCAGATGGCAGAACCATTACGTCGTCTCCAATTCGCAAGACTCCGCCTGCAACACGGCCAGCAAACCCGCGATAGTCGGGGAAGTCGCTGCGTTGCGGTCGAATCACAAACTGCACGGGGAAGCGGGTGTCAATTCGGTTGTCGTCGCTCGCTGTGTACACGCTCTCAAGGTGATGCAACAGCGTTGAGCCTTCAAACCACGGCATGTTGGCAGAGCGAGTTACGACATTGTCACCGGCGAGTGCGCTGATTGGCAAAAAGGTGA